>Ga0207701_10000771_pt1 | contig 33872 bp, 28 predicted proteins | sample KBSSwiSSwithPhiX_FD_184294 | JGI IMG/M metagenome (GOLD analysis project Ga0207701, IMG submission 184294) | Switchgrass rhizosphere bulk soil microbial communities from Kellogg Biological Station, Michigan, USA, with PhiX - S5 (SPAdes) (version 2) | ecosystem: Environmental > Terrestrial >... | reverse complement strand
TTATGTGAAGTGGCAGCCGCTCGCGGACGCCTCGGCACTGGTCCCCGCCGTGTTCGCCGTGGTCGTGGCGGGCGGCGTCGCGCGCTGGGTCGCGCCGCGGTATCGCCATGCGTCACAGGGCCTGCGCCTGCTGGTCGCGTACTTCGTGCTGGCCGTGCCCTCGCTCGCCTTCTATCCCGCCGTCGTGGCGCTCGAGGACGCGTCGCTCGGCGACACCATCGCGCGGCAGTACACGCCGGAAGTGCTGAACCACCGCACCGACCTGCGCGTCCTGCTCCGGCGCTCGCTCGAGGAACTGGACGCCGTCCCGGCGCTGAACGAACAATTCACCAACGACATTGCGCCCTCGAGCCCCTCCGACACCGACCGCGCGTACTTTCTCTGGTCCCGGACCGAGCTCGGGCGCCAGCGGCTCACCTCGTCGGTGGAGCTCTACTCCGCCGACGGCGGTTTGTTGAGCCGCTTCGCGCTGAACCTGCCCGCGGAGTTCCTGCTCACCGATCGGCCCGTCGATGCGGGCTGCAGCTGGGTCGTCTTCGGCGAGGCGCCGCCATCGACCGACGACCACGTTCTGCTGCACGCGGGCCGCGCCATTTGCACCGCTGACGCGGATGGCCGGGTGCAGCGCACCGGCATCCTGCTGGTGCACGTGGTACTCGACTACGGCACGCTGCCGTTCGTCGCCGCCCAGGATCCGTACGCCGCGCTCTTCAGGCCCACGCTGCGCGCGGCCGAGCGCACCCACGGCCGCGAGATCGCGTTTGCCGTCTACGGATGGGGCCGCACGCCCGTGTATCCGACGGCCGGCACTGCCTGGCCCATCAGCAACGAGCTGCTCCAGCGCATCTTCCGGACCGCCTTCCAGGCATTCTGGACCGTGCTCGAGCGCGGCGACCAGCAGTACCGGGTGCTGCTCAGCAACGACCGCGCCGGCATCTACGCGATTGGCTACGCGCTGCCGCGGCCGGTCGACCACGCGGTCGCGCTCGCCGAGATCGGTGCGCTGACCGGCCTGACCTTCGCGCTGCTGCTCGTCGGCCTGGGCCTGCTGGGCCGCGCTGCCGGGCGTCACCCCGTGACCGGACGCGCGCTGCTGCGCGAAATCCGACAGAGCTTCTATCGCAAGCTGTTCCTGCTCTTCGTCGCGGCGTCGGTCGTTCCCGTGCTCGCGCTCGCGTTCGTGACGCGCGCCTACGTCGCCGGGCAGCTGCGCGAAGGCCTCGAGGAGGGCGCGCTGCGCACGGCGTCCGCCGCGCGGCGCGTCATCGAGACCGTCGTCAGCCAGCAGCGGCGGGATCGCAACGACCCGAACGTGCTGAACGACGATGTGATGATCTCGGTGAGCCGGATCATCGACCAGGACGTCAACGTGTTCGTGAACACGGGCCTCGTGGCGACGAGCCAGCGCGACCTGTTCGCGTCGGGCCTGCTGCCGACACGCACGCCGGCGGAAGCGGCGCGCGCCATCACGATCGAACGGCAGGCCAGCTATGTTGGTGACGAGCGGCTGGGGCTCCTCCAGTACACGGTGGCCGCCGTGCCCGTCCGCGACGGCGAGGCGGGCGCGATTCTCACCGTCCCGCTCACGCTGCGACAGCAGGAGATCGAGCGCGAGATCGACGTGCTCGATCGCCGCGTGACGCTGGCGACCGTGCTGTTCATCCTGCTCGGCGCGGCGATCGGCTACGTGACGGCCGAGCGCATCGCCGATCCCGTCAAGCGCCTCACGCGCGCGACCGGACGCATCGCACGCGGCGACCTCGACGCGCGCATACACGCGTCGACGGCCGACGAGCTGCGGCGGCTGGTGGACGCCTTCAACCAGATGGCCGCCGACCTGAAGCACCAGCGCGGCGAGCTCGAGCGCACGAACCGGCTCGCCGCCTGGGCCGACATGGCGCGGCAGGTCGCGCACGACATCAAGAATCCGCTGACGCCCATCCAACTGTCCGCCGAGCACCTGCGACGCGTGCACAAGGACGCCGGCTCTCCTCTCCACGGCGTGCTCGAGAGCTGCGTGGACACCATCCTCTCGCAGGTCGCGCTGCTGCGGCAGATCTCGAGCGAGTTCTCCAGCTTCGCGTCCTCCCCCGTTGCGCGTCCGGCGCCGACCCGCCTGTCGGAAGTGATCGATGAGGTCGTGGCGCCGTACCGCGCGGGCCTGCCCGACAACGTGCGCCTCGCCATCGAGGAGACCGGACCGTTGCCCGTGCTGTCGCTCGATCGGGGCCTGCTTGGCCGGGCGCTGGTCAACGTGATCGAGAACGCGCTGCACGCGATGCGCGGCGGCGGCACGCTGACGCTCAGGACCTCCGCGCACGACGGCGGCGCGGTGATCGAGATCGCGGATACGGGCGTCGGGATGGACGCGGAGGCGCTGGCGCACCTGTTCGAACCGTACTTCTCCACGAAGGCCACCGGCACTGGGCTCGGCCTCACGATCGCGAAGCGGAACGTCGAGTTGAACGGCGGGGCCATCGCCGTGACGAGCGAGAAGGGACGCGGGACGACGGTGCGGATTACCCTGCGGGAGGCGCGGCCGGCTTCCGGCGGAGCCGCATGACGATCGTCTCGATGAGCGGCGACACCAGGTAGCCGTACGAGATCACCACGAGCACGCTCTGCGGGTGCGTCGCGATGACGGTGAGCAGGGCGGCGAAGAAGATCAGCACGCGGAACGGCCGGCGCGCCTGCAGATCGATCGTCTTGAAGCTGCGGAAGCGGACGGTGCTCACCATCAGCAGCGCCGGAACCACGACGAGCAGGATCGCCGGCAGCGATGACCGGAACTGCACGAGTCCTTCCGGATACGCATAGACAGTCGAGGCGAGGATGCCCGCGGCGGCCGGGCTCGGCATGCCCACGAAATACCGCTTGTCGGCCGAGGCTGCCTGGATATTGAAGCGCGCGAGCCGCAGCGCGGCGGCCGTGACGAAAAGGAACGCGGCGGCCCAGCCGAGCCGGCCGAGCGTACTCAGGCCCCAGGCGAACGTCAGCACGGCCGGCGCCATCCCGAACGAGATGATGTCCGCCATCGAGTCGAACTGCACGCCGAACTCGCTGGCCGTGCCCGTCAGGCGCGCGATGCGGCCGTCGAGCATGTCGAGGACGACCGCGATGCCGATGAACGGCGCCGCCGTCTCGAACTCGCCGCGCATGGCGTAGATGACGCACGCGTAGCCACAGAACAGGTTGCCGAGCGTGAACAGGCTGGGCAGCAGCGCCACGCCGCGCCGCGAGCGGCGGACCGGCGGATGCTCGCCAGGGCGTGGCGATGGCGCCACGCGCAGCGGGCGGGGGCCGGGCTGGTCCATCATCGGCTCTCCCGCGCGCCGGCCAGCAGGGCCAGCGTCGTTTCTCCGCTGCGGACTCGGTCGCCCACACGGACCCTGAGCGTGGCGTCTGGCGGCAGGTAGAGGTCCATGCGGGATCCGAACTTCATGATGCCGTACCGCTGGCCTGCCGTCACCTCGGCCCCCTCCCCGATGCGGCAGAGGATCCGCCGGGCCAGCATGCCCACCACCTGGCGGCAGATGATCGTCTGGCCGGCGTGCTCGATCCAGATCTCGTTGCGCTCGTTCTGACTGGCGGCCTCGGCGCGGTACGCGGGGAGGAACTTACCGGGCGTGTACGACACCCGCGTCACGCGGCCGCCCAGGGGGATGCGGTTGACGTGCACGTCCAGTGGCGAGAGAAAGATGCTGACCTGCCGCCACGTGCCCGGCGGCGCGCCGGCCGGTTCGGCGTCGCCCGCCACGAGCACGCGGCCGTCGGCCGGCGAAACGATCTCTTCAGGGCCCGCCTGCGACTGACGATCAGGATCGCGGAAGAAGTAGACGAAGAAGAGCGCCAGGACGAAAAACGGAAGAGCGATCAGCTTCTGGCCCGCGAAAGCCAGCGCCAGCGCTATCAGCGCGGCGGTGCCGATGAACGGCGCTCCCGATCGATCGATGCTCATGCCGGGGTCGTATTGTAACCGCCCGGCTCAGGAGGAGTGCTATGTGCCTGGTGCGGTGATCGAAACACGAAGGGCCCCGTGGTCGGGGCCCTTCCTCCGTTTCGGCGTGTGCCGCGATGTCGCGGCGGGGCGCGGTCGTCAGACCTGACTTCGCCTCAGAATGTCTTCCATACGGTCCTTGAGCCTTAATTTTTGTTTCTTGATTTGAACTTCTTCGAGTTGCTCAGGTTCGGTGAGGAAGTGCCGGGAGGAAAGTTCGTGAAGCCGCTCGTCGAGTTCGTGGTGCCGTGTGGACAGGTCGCGGAACTCGAGGTCGGATGCGATCAGCCGCTCTTTCAATTCGTGCGTATCGACAGCCATATGCCGCCTCCTCGTGAGTGTGGGCAGGGCCGACGCCGGGAGGCCGACCCACTCGTCGGACCTCTCAAGCGACACCCTACTACAACCTCCCCGGGCCTTCAAGCCGCATCCTCATCCGGCGGCGGTCCGTCGAGCGGTTCCCGCCACAAAATCAGCGCGTCCTCGACGGGCTCGGCGTAGTAATCGCGGCGAACGCCGCGCACGCGAAAGCCCAGGCCTTCATAGAGCGCCCGCGCCGCGTGGTTCGATCGGCGCACCTCGAGTGTCGCCCGTTCGCCACCTTCCGCCCGTGCACGCTCCAGCACGTGTTCAAGCAGGATTGTGGCCAGACGTCGCCGCCGGTATTCAGGCCGGATCGCGAGGTTGTTGATGTGCAGTTCCGGCGTCACGAACCAGGCCGCGCAGTAGCCCGCGACCGCGCACTCGTCCGTGCGAATCACGAAGATGCGGGTTACGGCTGCGTTCTTGAGCTCCGACTCGTACATCGCCTTCGTCCATGGGCGGATGAAGGAGGCGTGGTCAACCGAGAGGATGCCGTCCAGGTCCGCGATGTCAGCGAGCGGCTCAACCACAACCGGCTGCTTCATGGCCCGCCTTCGACCGCAAGCGATCGGCTGCGGGCCAGCTCCGCGTCGGGACGACGAATGTAGAGCGGCCGGAGCGCGTGCGGTGCGACCGAGCCATTCGCGCTCTTGATCTGCTCGCCGACCTCGGCGACGAGCGGCGCAAGCAGCGGCGTCTCGAGAATCCGAACCGCGCTGCCGCTCGATTTCACCTCGGCGGCGTAGGTCATGGCGCCGCCGCCGATCCAGACGACAGGCATCGGGTCGCCCGCCGCACGCCACTTGTCCAGCACCGCCCCGGGCCGCGCCGATATGGGATCCCCTACCGCGGTGACGCCGAACGCGGCCCTCGGGTCCACTCGATAGCGGGCAGCGAACACCTCCTGCCGCCCGGCGTCGAGCCACACGCCGATGACGCGGTCGCGATCTGCGACTGCGCGATGCGCCGCGACGGCGAGCGCGTCGAGTCCGGACACGCCGACGATCGGCAGGCCCGTGGCGAACGCCAGCCCCTGCATCGTCGCCAGGCCGACTCGCAGCCCGGTGAACGCGCCCGGCCCGAGGCCGACGGCGAGCAGCTGCACGTCGTCGAGCGTTGCGCCATCGTCGGCGACGAGATCGATCAACGCGCCCGGCAGCCTCACGGCGTGGGGCACGGCCGGGTCTCCGGCGCGCGCGAGCACAAGGGCGCCGTCGCGGCGGAGGGCAACACTTCCACCCGGGAGCGAGGTGTCGAGCGCGAGTGTGCGCACCTCGGCTCTTGTAGACGCCGACGAGCAAAAAGTCAACGCGGTCAATGGCTTGACTGCCCGAGCGAGCGGCTCCTGCAGTCCGTGCTGAGTCCCCGGCGTCGCATCGAGACGGGCGAGGCGCCTCGCGGGCAAGGCGCGACGACCGAGAATACCGGGAGTATTTGAAAGAGGAGCAACGCCGCCCCCGAGGATGCATCGCCCGTCGAATGCAGCCGGGGTCTCAGCACGGACTGCTATACTGCCTTCGTTCCTGCCCGGATCTCCCGACGCTGATGGCCGTCCCCTCGAATGAAGCTCCGGCGGCAGCCGCTTCCGGCGCGCTGACGCCCGCGATGCGCCAGTATCACGACGCCAAGCGGCAGTATCGCGACGCGATCGTGTTTTTCCGCATGGGCGATTTCTACGAGATGTTCTTCGAGGACGCGCTGGTGGCATCGCGTGCGCTCGAGCTGACGCTGACGTCGCGGTCGAAAGACCCGAGCGGCGGCGCGATTCCGATGTGCGGGGTGCCGTTCCATGCCGTGGATGGATACCTCGCGCGGCTCGTGCGCAAGGGCTACCGCGTCGCGATTTGCGATCAGGTCGAGGACCCGAAGAAGGCAAAAGGTGTCGTCCGGCGTGAGGTGACGCGCGTGGTGTCGCCCGGGACGCTGCTCGACGCCAATTACCTGGACGCGCGCGAGCCTGCATTCATGATGAGCCTCGGGCCCGATCGCGGCGATCGCATCGGCGCGGCCCTGCTCGATCTGACCACCGGCGAGTTCACCGTCGCCGAGTATGCCGGCCCGTCACGCTGGCAGGCCATAGACGACGAGCTCAGGGTGTTGGCGCCGAGGGAGCTGGTGGTTCCCGCGGGCTTGGAGATCGCCGCGATGGCGCCGGAAGTCACGCGGGCGAGCATTCCCGTCACCACGCTGGACGACTGGCAGTTCGACGCCGACCGCGCCAAGCGGACGCTTTCCGACCAGCTGCGTGCGGCCAGCCTCGATGGCTTCGGGTTGTCGGAGCGGGTTGCCGCGATCCAGGCGGCGGGCGGACTGGTCGCGCACCTGCGCGACACGCAGAAAGCCGACCTCGCGCACGTCCGCACTATCGGTCTTCGCCAGCAGGCCGACTACCTGCTCGTCGATCCCACCACGATCAAGCACCTCGGGGTCGTCGAAGGCACGGAGGGCGGGCGTGCCGGGTCGCTGCTCGACGAGCTCGACGCGACGGTGACGTCGATGGGTGGCCGGCTCCTGCGGTCGTGGCTCCTGCGTCCGCTGCTGCTGCTCGAGCCCATTCGCGACCGCCTCGACGCCGTGGAGGAGCTCGCCTTCCGCGGTATCGAGCGCGCGAAGTTCCGCGAGGCCTTGAAGGCCGTCCACGACCTCGAGCGGCTCGTGGCGCGAGCGGCGCTCGGCGTGGCGGGACCGCGCGACCTGGTCGCCCTGAAGGCCTCGCTCGGGGCGGTCCCGCGCGTGCGGCCGCTGCTCGCCGAGCTGCAGGCGCCACTAATCCGGAGCCTGACAGCGGAGCTCGACGACCTGCCCGAGCTGCGCGACGCGCTCGAGCGCGCGCTGCTGGACGAGCCGCCCGCCCTGGCGCGGGACGGCGGCGTGATTCGCGACGGCGTGGACGCGGAGCTCGACGACCTCCGCCACATCAGCCGATCCGGCAAGCAGGTCATCGCGGAAATGGAGGACGCCGAGCGGGTGCGCACCGGTATCGCGTCGCTCAAGATCCGCTTCAACCGCGTCTTCGGGTACTACATCGAGATCTCGAAGGCCAACCTCCACAACGTCCCGGCCGACTACCACCGCAAGCAGACCATCGCGGGCGGCGAGCGCTTCATCACGCCGGCGCTCAAGGAATACGAGGAGAGGGTCCTCGGGGCCGACGAGCGAATTCTCGAGCGCGAGGTGCAGCTGTTCGAGGCGCTGCGCGAGCGCGTGGCGGCGATGGCGGCCGACATCCAGCGGACTGCGCGCGCGCTGGCGAACCTGGACGTGCTGGCCGGGCTGGCCGACTCGGCATCGATCCGCAACTACACCAAGCCGCACGTGCACGAGGGCGACGAGATGGCGGTCGTCGATGGGCGCCACCCTGTCGTCGAGCGGCACACCGGCAGCTCGTTCGTGCCGAACGACACGACGCTGAACGCGACCAGCTCGCAGCTGGTGATCCTGACCGGCCCCAACATGGGCGGCAAGTCCACCTACCTGCGGCAGACGGCGCTGCTCTGCCTGATGGCGCAGGCCGGATCGTTCGTCCCGGCCCGCGAGGCGAAGCTGCCGCTCGTCGATCGGATCTTCGCGCGCGTCGGCGCGTCCGACAACATCGCGCGCGGCCAGTCCACGTTCATGGTGGAGATGCAGGAGACGGCGAGCATCCTGCACCTCGCCACGTCGCGCAGTCTCGTCGTCCTCGACGAGATCGGCCGCGGCACGTCGACTTTCGACGGCTTGAGCATCGCATGGGCCGTCGCCGAGTACCTGGCGGGCAACTCGCGGGCCCGGCCCAAGACCCTGTTCGCGACGCACTACCACGAGCTGACCGACCTGGCCGACGCGGTGCCTGGCGTGGTGAACTTCCACGTCACGGCGCGCGAGTACCACGACGAGATCGTGTTCCTCCGCAAGATCGTGCCGGGCCGATCGGATCGCAGCTATGGCATCCACGTAGCGCGGCTCGCCGGCCTTCCGTCCGCGGTGGTCGAGCGGGCACGGGAGATTCTCTCTGGTCTCGAGCAGGACGAGCTCGCGCGCGGCGGCCGGCCCACCGTGAGCGGCAGCGGGCAGTCGGCCCCGACACAGCAGCTCGCGCTGTTCTCGAGCGCGTCACCTGCCGAGGAGCGAGTTGTCACACGGCTCCGCGACGTGGACATCAACCGCCTGACGCCGATTGACGCGCTCACGCTGCTGGCGTCGCTCAAGAAGGACGCCGAGAGCTGAGCCTGCTCCGCCTGCTCGTAGCGCTCGCGGTCCTGACGATCGCCGGCACGGCGGTGGCAGGCCCGTACGATCCTGTCCTCCGGTTCCACACACTCGCGACCCCCCACTTCCTGATTCACTTCCACGATGGCGAAGACGAGGCCGCCGCGCGGCTCGCCGCGACCGCCGAGCGCGTGCACGATCTGCTGACGGTCGAGCTGAGTCACATCCCGCGAGCCCGCACGCACGTCGTGCTCGTGCACCAGGACGACCGCCCCAACGGATCGACGACTGTCGTGCCGTGGAACGCGATCGAGATCGATGCGGTGCCGCCGACGGGCGCGGACAGCATCGGCAACACCGACGACTGGCTTACGTATGTTTTCACGCACGAGTACGCGCACGTGCTGCACTTGGACCGGTCGGCCGGATGGGCCGTGCTGGCGCGCGCGCTGTTCGGCCGTACGGTCATCGGGTTTCCTAACCTGTCGTTGCCGCTCTGGCAGATCGAAGGCTTCGCGACCCTCGTCGAAAGCGAAGGCGGAGAGGGCCGGCTGCACGCCGGCGACTTCCGCGAGATTGTCGATGCCGGTGCGCGTGCGGGGCGAATGGAACCGCTCGATCGGGTCAACGGCGGGCTGATCGCGTGGCCGTCCGGGCAGGGCTGGTACGCGTACGGCGCACGCTTTCAGGAGTTCCTCGTCGCTCGCTACGGCCGCGAACGCCTCGTGGAGCTGGCCGATCGCACCGCCGCCCGCATCCCCTTCATCACGTCGGGTGCGTTCAAGGCCGTTTACGGCAAGAGCCTCGGTGAGCTGTGGAACGAGTTCGAGAGCACGGCCCCGACCGCCCCTAACGCCCCCAACGCACCCGTTCCTTTGACGCGTCTGGGCTACATCGTCGACACGCCGCGCATCGACACGGACGGCAGCATCTGGTTCTCTGCCGCCGACGCGCACCGGTTTCCGGGTCTTTATCGCCTGCCGCCTGGAGCCACCGAGCCCCGCCGCGTCACGTCCCGCTATGGCGGCAGCGGCCTGTCGCTCGGCCGCGACGTGGTCATCTTCGATCAGCTCGAGGTTACGCGCGGTGCGGGGCTGACGAGCGATCTCTACGCCTTCGATCGCCGCACGGGCCGCACACGACGGCTGACGCGCGGCGCGCGCCTGGTCGATCCCGATTTGTCACCGGACGGCACGCGGCTGGCGGTGGTTCGAACGGGGCCGGCGTTTCGCGAGCTGCTGCTGCTCGACGCCGCCGCGCTCCTCCGGATGAGTGCGCCCGCTGCGGCGAGCGCGCTTCCTGTCCTCGCGCGACGAGGTGATGAGCTCGACGTGTTCGCGACGCCGCGGTGGTCGCCTGACGGCGCGCGCCTGGTCGCCGAGCATCGCTCGCTCGGCCGGCGGTCAGAGTTGGTCATTTTGGATGACCATCTGACGCCCGCCGGCCCTGGCGTCCAGTCCGCGGGCCGCAATGTCACCCCGGCCTGGACTGCTGATGGCAGCATCCTCTTCGCCTCTGATCGTGATGGCGGTCCCTTCGCGATCTATCGAGCGACGTTTTACAGCGCAACGCTTTCGATCACCCGCGTTCTCGCTCCCTCCGGCGGCGCGCTTTCGCCGGCGAGTACATCCGACGGCCGCATCCTCTTCGTCGGCTACTCGACAGCGGGATACGATCTGTTCGTATCAGCTGTCATCGCACCTGTCGCACCCACCGCACCTGTCGCACCCACCGCGCCTGTCGTACCTATCGCACCTATCGCACCTGTCGCACCCTACTCACCCTACCCCTCCCTCCTGCCGCGCGGCTGGCTCCCCACCGTCGAACGGCGCGACGATCGCTGGCGCGTCGGAGGCGTTGCGGCCGGATCCGACGTCCTGGGCCGTCATGCCTTCGCGGTGAGCGCGTCCTGGGCCGTCTCGAACGGACACCCGGCCGCGTCGCTCGTACCGGGGGCTCGGCCAGACTGGGCGGGGTCGTACGCCTATACGCGCTGGCAGCTCGTGCCCTACGTCGCGGCGCAGGATCAGACCTCGTTGTTTCAGCTCGTGAATCCACAAGGCTCGCTCGTCCCCGTGGCGCAGCGCGAGCAGCAGGTGGATGCCGGCGCGGTTCGATCGTTCAGGCGGGTTCGCTGGTCGCAGAGCGTGCTGGCTGCCTATCATGCGTCGCACGTGACCACCAGTACTGCGCAGCAGGACGAGCCGTCGAACCGATCCGGCGTGCGTGGCGCGTGGACGCTGCTGACGGCGAAGAGGTACGGCTACTCGATCAGTCCCGAGGACGGTATTGCGGCGGGGATTACAGGCGAGACCTTCAGGCCGGGCCTCGGCTCTGACGGAAGCGGTGATGCCCTGACTGCCGACCTGCGCGCGTACCTGCCGCTCGGCCTCCGGCACGGCGTGTTCGCCGTCCGCGCCGCGGGCGCTCTCTCACGGGGAGATGCCGGCACCCGCCGCTTGTTCCTGCTGGGCGGCGACAACGGCAACCTGGCGCTTGGCCGATTCGGCAATGACACGATAGCCCTGCTCAGGGGCTTCGACGACGATGTGTTCGCCGGGACGCATGTGGCACTCGTCAATGTGGAGGCCAGGCTGCCTCTCGGATGGCCCGAGCGCGGCTGGGGCACGTGGCCAGCGTTCCTTCGCGCCGTGCACGCCACGGCCATTGCGGACATCGGCAATGCGTGGACGTCCGGCGCGTCGTGGAGCGATCGGAAGACGTCGCTCGGCGGCGAGCTCGCGGCTGATGTGGTGGTGGGCTTCGGACTGCCGCTGACGTGGTCGGTCGGCGCAGCGTGGGGACACGACGGCTCCGGCCAGGTGCCCGACCAGCGCCGCGTCTACGTTCGACTGGGTAGTTCGTTCTGATCCCTGTGGAACAGGGCTTTAGCCCTGTTTGTACGCGACACCGGCTATCACGGTCGCCATGGCACAGGTCTGAAGACCTGTGCCACAGGCGTCGCTGCTAGCTGCCCTTGATCGAATCCAGCGTCTTGCGCGCGTCGGCCGCGTACGGGGACGTCGCGAACTCCGTGGTGACGCGCTCGAGGGCCTGGCGTGCCTCGGTCGGCTTGCCCGCCGCGACGCACGCCTGCCCGAGCTGCACGAGGATGGCGTCGATCGGCAGGTCGCCCTTCGCGTCGAGCGACAACTCGCGAAGCGCGGCGATCGCTGTGTCGTATTTTTTGTCCTGGACGTCCAGCTGCGCGAGGGCAAGCTGCGACATCCGGCCGTACAGCCCGCGACCGTCGGCCGCGGCGACCTTCTGATACTGCTCGCGCGCCTGTGGCGCCCGGCCCAGCGTGGCGAGGAGCGCGGCCGCGCGGTAGCGAGCCGAGATCCCGCTCTCCGTGGACGGGAACGCCTCGGCGGCCGCGATGAACTTCGGGAGCGCCGCTTCCATCCGCGCCGCATCGCTCGGATAGCTGCCCGCAGGCGGCGGGGGCGGCGGCGGCTGACCGGGAACCCCGGCAATCGGCGGCACCACCTGCGCCTCGGTGACGGCGACGGCGTCCGCGAGCATCGCCGATGCCTTGTCGTTCTTCTGGCCGCTCACATACATCATCGCGGCGGCCGCGCCGCCGACGACGAGAATGGCGACGATTGCCGCGAAGAGGGTCTTCCGGTTCGATTCGATGCGGCCGAACACGTCTTGCAGCGTGTCGGCGACCTCGTTGTGCTTCAACTGGTGACGTTCGGCAGTTTTCATGGATGGATGCGTTCGCCCCTGGCGAAACACGTGATTTTATCACGTCTACCGCAGGTCGGACATCCTGACGGGCCTCCCGCGTTCCGCCGACAGATCCGCGGCGTAGACGACGCGATGCGTCTCGAGCGCGGTATCGAAGTCCGTGAGCGGCATCTTCCGGCCGGCCTTGGTGGCATCCACGAAGGCCTGGAACTGCGGTTGATAGGGGTGGTCCTTCACGTCGCCCGAATCGATCGGGTGCGTGGCCAGCGCGCTCCAGCGCGACTTGTCGAGGCCTTTCAGCCTGCGTGAGTAGAACTTCGTGTCGAGGAGGCTCCCCTCGCTGCCAACCAGGTGCGTGTGGAAGTAGTACGGCTGCAGGCAGTCGACCAGCGAGGCGACCTTCCCTACTTTGCCGCCCTTGAACTTGAGGATGGAGACCTGCGTCGTGTCGTACTCATACGCCGAGAACGTCTTGTTCCGCGAGCGCGTCGAGTAGCTGGTGACCTCCTCGACTGGAGCGTCCATCAGCATCAGCAGCGAGTCGAGCGCGTGGCAGCCTGCCGTCAGCAGGCTCGATCCCCCGAACGCTCTCTTCACGTTCCATGCGAACTGCCCGTACCACGGGCCGAGGCCGTGGTAGTAGTCCACCTCGCCGTAATGCAGGTCGCCAAGCAGGCCCTGGTCGACGATGGACTTGATCAGCACGAATTGAGCGCTGAATCGGACTTCGAAGCCGACCATCGCCTGGACGCGCGCCTTGCGAATGGCGTCACGGACCTTCTTCGCGTCCTTCCACGTCAGCGCGATGGGCTTCTCGATGATCAAGTGCTTGCCGGCCCGCGCGGCCGCGATCGCCTGCGCCGGATGCAGCGAGTGTGGGGTGCAGATGTCGATGACGTCGATGTCGGGATCACCGAGCATCGCGTCGTAGTCGGTGTAGGGCGTGAGTGGCACGCCGTACGTCGCTTCGAGCGCCGCGGGATCGTGCGTCCGGCGCGAACAGACGGCCGTGACGCGGGCGCCTCTGACGTGCTTGAACGTCTCGATGTGCGCACCGGCCACCCACCCGAGCCCGACGATGCCAATCCGCAGGTCACTCATGGCTGCACGCGGGATTATGTCTGACAACCGCAGTTGCGCGTCGTGTCCCGCAACAGCACACTCCCGGGTTTTGGGGACAGTCCCCACTCCATGGAAATGGTATTGTGATGGTATGAGAACTACCATCGACAAGGCAGGCCGGGTGGTGATTCCGGCGACAATACGGGATCGAGCCAGGCTCGTTGCCGGCTCGGAGCTCGAGATTCGGGAGGACGAACTGGGCATCCGTCTCGAGCGCGTGGCGCCCGGCCCCCGTCTCGTGCGTGTCGGGCAGCGCCTCGTCGCGCGCCCTACCGCGCCCCCCGACAGCCGCACCGCGATTGACGTCGAGGCCGTGATCGAGGACGAGCGGAACCGCCGGCCGTGAGCGTCTTCCTGGACACCAGCGTGCTGCTCGCGGGCCTCATCGATCTCGGTCCGCAGAGCGCGCCCGCCCAGTCGCTCTTCCACGCGATCGTCGAGAAGCGCGTCACCGGACCGGCGACGGCGTGGCACTGCTGCCTCGAGTTCTTCTCGATCGCGACGCGCATGCCGGCGGAGTACCGCGTCTCACCTGCCGATGCCCTGGCGTTGCTGCAGGAAGAAGTGTTTGGACGGATGGCCGTGCACGACCTGCCGGCGGCCGATCGGCTGCCCATGCTGCGCGCCGCGGAGCGCGACCACGTCGCCGGCGGCCGCATCTACGACGCGCACATCGCCGAGATCGCGCGCGCCGTCGGTGCCCCGGTCGTCGTCACGGACAACCGCCGGCACTTCCTGACCGCGCTCCGGCACGGCATCCGCGTCGAAACGCCTGCCGAGTTTCTCTCCCGATTAAAGGGCAAGAAGTAGGAATCAGTCCTTCAGCCGGAAGTCGATGGTCACCTTCATCTTGATGGGAACGGGCTTGCCGTTCAGCAGCGTCGGCTCGAACTTCCACTGCCGAACCGCATCGACGGCCGCGATGGCCAGGTCGGGATGCACTTCAGCGGTCAACACGCGCACGCTCTGGACCGATCCGTCGCCGGCAATCACGGCCTCGAGCGGCACGGCGCCTTCAATGCCCGCGTCCTTCATCGACTGCGGGTAGACAGGGTTCGGGCTGCTGATCTTCCGGGGCGGCCTGATGTTGCCGCCGACTTTCAACGGTGGACCCGCAGGTTCGGCCAACGGCTTTGCGCCGACTTTGGCGGTCTCCACCTTGATGTGTTCCTGCACTTCGCCGACCTGCAGCGTCACCACGCGAGCCCAATCGCTGGCGCCTGCGAGCTCGACGTCCTGCGAAAGCGGCGCAAAACCGGCCAGCATCACGCGAAGTGAGTATTTCCCCGCCGGCACGGACTGAATCGAGAAGCGGCCGGAGGCGTCGGTCGTTGTTTTTCGCTCGTGCTGCTTGTCATCGGTGAGCGATACCGACACCTGGGGTAGCAGCGCGCCCGACGCGTCGTAGATCGACCCCGTGAACGGCAGCGGACCCGCCTGCCGCGCATGCAGCATGGAGGCCGGCGCGGCCAGGACGAGCAGCAGGACGGTCAGGCTTGCCAGATCGCTGCGGGTGACTGGCCGGCGATCGGCGGAACGATTCAGCATGGCGACAATCCTCCACTCGAAGGTTGAACAGCGGGCCATCGGCACGACGGTCAGGGGCGCCGACGAGAGCCTGCAGGATCGCGCGATCTCCAGAAGGTGCGTGGCGTACTCATCGGCCGCCATCCCGCACCTCAGCGCAGCGTCGTCACACGCCATTTCGCTCAACTGACGAAGTCGCCGGCCGGCGAGCCAGCACAGCGGGTTGAACCACTGCACGGCACAGACGAACTGCGCGGCGAGTTGCACGATCCAGTCGCGCCGGCAGACGTGCGCCAACTCGTGGTGCAACACGGCACGGATCCGTGCCTCGGGCCATTCCGCAGCGCCGCGCGGCAGGCCGATCTGTGGACGCCGCAGACCCCATGTCGCCAGGAAGCCCGGCAGCTCCGTCTGGAGCAGCACGACGCGGCGCCGGATGCCCAGCTCGCGGGCAAGCGCATCGGCGGTCTTCCGCCACGGCCCGGCAGTCACCGTCTCTGCGCGCGTCGAGACATGCCGAAGTCGCGTGAGCGCGGCGATCAGGGCGGCCACGCTCACCAGGACGCCAACAGCCCACACCCCCACCACGAGGGTCCCCAACGGCCAGGCGTGATCGACGCCCGTGGGCACGACCATCGCGGCGAGCCCAGAGGCCACGTGGCTCGCTCGCGACGAGCCCACCACGCGTGACGGAGTCCATGAGACGAGCGGCACGTGCCACTCCGGCAGAATCCTGCTGGCCGCAACGGCCACGACGCTGCACAGGATCGAACCCGCGACCAGCGCATGCCGCGCCGCCGCCGAACGCCGTGGAATCAGCCCGACGATCACGAGAGCCGCGCCGAGGATCACCGACACGCGCAGCGTGGCTTCCAGAAGCGGGGTCATCGCCGTTCGCTCCTCGCGCCGCTCACAAGCGCGGCGATCCGGTCCAGATCGTCGTCGGTGACGCGGCCGCAGTCGCCGCCGAGCAGGGCGGCGACGACCTTCGCGTTCGACCCGTCGAAGAACGTGTCGACCAGGTGTTTCAGGGCAGACCGACGCGCCGCGTGGCGCGGCACGGTCGGCATGTAGACGTAGCGCAGGCCCTCTTCTTCGTGCCGGACGAAGCCCTTCGACTCCAGCACCCGGAGCTGCGTCCGGACGGTGGACGAGCTGGGGCTGCCGGTGAGCCCGTCGAGGATCTCATTGGCCGTTGCGTGACCCAGCCGGTAGAGCCGGTCCATGATCTGACGTTCACGCTTGGTCAGCGACGCGTGCAGGGCCGTGCCTGGCATGTGATGTTTATAGCACAGATGTTATAAAAATAACATCCGCCTGCGCTACGTCAGGATATCGCCTGAAGTCGCCCACCGCGCGATGGAAGGCGCTGACCGTCAGACTGAGTCCTGAACACGGTTGATTTCATTCCGGCGCACGGCGATAGGTCGAGTGCTTACCGTCAGCAGCGCCCGACATCAACACGTCGCCTTCGCGCGTGAACGTGTCCGACTGTTGCGCCGATTGCACGATCACTACGGCCGGCGTGACGGTGTAGCGGCCAGGCTGAAGGCGTATTGGAACCCGCAGATACCACTTGCCGCCGGGCGTGAACGTCTCGAACGCCGTCTGGCCCGTGTAATGCTCGTATGACCACGTCCCGGCAATGAGGGAGGCGGCTGGCGTCGCCGGCCCGACTCTGGTCATCGTCAGCGGATGACGCATACGGTCGAAGGTCGCCTGCTCGGCCGGGGAATGGATCTCCGGTGCGGGCTGATCGTCTCGCCATCGGGATGCGACGACCGCGTGCTCACCCTCAATCTGCACCGTTTTCTGAACAGACTCGAACACTGGAACGCCCTCAGGCGAGACCTTTCCGCTGAACAGACGTAACGTCAACGTCGTGCCTTCTAGACGGTACGTGTCGTCGAGCAGCGCGCCGACCAGCGCGCCGAAGCCGACCTCGACCGTGCCGTCAGCGTGAAAGTCGATCCAGTTGCCGAGTCCGCCCTGGGTTCGCATCTCGCCGAGCCAAAGACCGACGATGGAATCTTTCGCATCCTGGGCGCTGACAGGCTGAAGCAGCAATGCGACGAGAGCGATGACAAGAGCGTTTCGCATATCGACCCGGGCTGCCGCGGGAAGAAGCACAACTGCAAGGAACTGGCTACGAGACTCGCGGACCGCGGATCGGGTTCTCCGCTAGGGAGCGTCCAGGAAATCGTCACCAGCGGCAAGGCCGATGATCACCGCTGCCGCAAGGGCTCCAAATGCGCAGGCGGCGATGAGAAGCGACGTTCGGCTCTTGTTGATGGAACGACGTTCAACCATCGCGATGTCGCTCGCGCGCACGTGCTCGTGATTCCGTCCGAACACATCTCCCTCGGCGGAGACACGGTCGAAGTCGAAGTCGGAGTGTTTCCCGTCATGGGTATGCACCCGAACGCGGTCACCGGACCTCAGCCCGGGGGGCGCCGCGACACCTGGCTGCGTCTGCATCGGCACCATTCGCGCCGTCGTGCAGGCGGGCGAGACCGACAAGAGCACCGACAGGAAAGTACCCAGCAGGCGGCGGGATCCCATGCACAGCTCCTTTGTGAGTCTTGACGATTTGCGTCCGAGGTGCGCGGCTACGCGCACCTCGGTAACTGTCAGCGCTTCCCGACCGACACCCGTTTTGCGGCGTTGAACAACATCCGGCTCGTGGGGGCGCCGAGGCCGTGCTCGGCCGACAGCGGGCCACCCGACGTCCGGGCCGTGCCCGACAGGTGCATGTCCCACTCCGCCGTCCCGGTCACGCCGGTCGCCGACCACTCGATGGTGAACGTTCCCGTCATGGTGCCGGGCGTGTCGCTCCGCGCCGCCCAGGTCTTGATGGTCAGCAGGCCCCCCTCCTCGGCGGGGATCGCCGCGGTGAGGTTCATCGTGCCGTTGTCGGCGACAGTGCCGTTCAGGTCCGAGGAATACCCTCCCAGATCGATGGTCCCGAGGAGCGTCGTGCGACTCTGCGTGACGTGGAGCTCGATCGTGTCGGACGCGCCGACCTCCGCCGCGCTACAGAAGTCTCCCGTCGCAAAGTCGCCGTTCTGCCGGCACCTGTCCAGCACGATCCCTCCGTGCCATTCGCCCTTGAAGTTCGGCATGACTGTGACAAGGCGGGTGCCGCGGTGGTTCTGGACATCGACGTAGATGGTCGCCTTCCCCCAGGCGAGCGCGGTCACTTTCCCGGTCGCGTCAACGGCGGCGACCGTCGCGGCATCGCTGCCCCACGTGCCGGATTGCGTCGCGGAGGAGCCGTCGGAGAGGCTCACGCTGGCGGAAAACTGGACGGTCTCGCCGATCAGGATGAAGTCATCCCCGGGCGTGATGGTGACGCTGACAGCGGTTGGTGTGGGCTTGGTGGGGCTTCCGCCACCCCCGCCTCCGCACGCGGTCAGGGGCAGGAGCGAACTGGCACACACGACGAGCAGCAGGCGACGCATAGAGGTCCTCCCCAATCGTTCGTTTCTGACAAGGTCACGTGAACGGCTGACCGCGCGAGAAGAAGAAGACGCGAGAGGGAGGAAAGGAGATGTGTGCGGAGCCTAGTTCAAACTCATCCGTGGGCGCAAGGGACCCCCTCGGCTCGGCCTTGAAACACGCCGTCAGTCGTCGCGCAACAGCGCCGTCAGGTCCGGGGTCGTCGCCTGCCGCGCGGGCCAATAGGCGGCAGCGAGCGAGGCGAGTGTGAGGAGAGCCGCCGCGCCGAACACGGTTCCGGGGTCGTTGGCTGTTATTCCGTACAGGACGCTGCCCAGGAGACGGCCGGTCGCGAACCCCGCGAAGAGGCCGGCCACAAGTCCCGCCGCGCACAGCCCCAGCCCCTGCGTCACCACCATCGCGCGCAGCCGCGCGGGCGTGGCGCCGACCGTCTGGCGAATCGCCAGTTCCCGCCGACGCGTCCGGACGGAGCCGGCGAGCACCGAGTACAGGCCCACGACCGCGAGCAGCATGGCGCCCGCCGCAAACAGGCCCAGAAGGACGGCGTTGAAGCGCGGACCCGTGAACTGCTCCGTCACCAGATCGCGAAGCGCCGCCGCGTGGAGGACCGCCACATCCGAGTCGGTGCGTGTGACGGCGTTACGAATGGATCCGATCGAAGCAGCTTGACCAGTGGTGCGGACCGCGACCGTCGTGATCATCGAGGCGACCTCATCGAACTGCGCGACCGGGATGTAGACCGTGGGCGCGCTGTCGCGGATCGCCCGGTATCTGGTCTCCGGCGCAACCCCGACAACCGTCCGCCACTTGCCGGGCGCGTCGCCGAACCGGATTCGTCGTCCGAGGATGTGTTCCTCGTCGCCAAGCAACCGCGCGGCCCCCCGGCTCAGGACCGCCACGGGAACGCTGCCCCGTCGGTCCGTCGTATCGAACCCGCGGCCATTGCGGATCCGGATTCCCATCGTCTCGAAATACTCGGCGCCGACGACGGCGAGATTGAGCACGGGTGACGCCGACTCCTCGCCTTCGGCGACGAAGCGGCCGTCCCAACCGCCCGTCGCGCTGGTGAACGGCACGACGTTGACGGTAGCGGCGGACGTCACCCCTGGCAGCGCTTTGAGTTTCGGCAGCAGGTTCTCGTACAACGCGGTGACCTTCTGATTGGAGAATTTGCCGTCCGGCCAGGAAAGCTCGACGACCATAACGTGATCGGCGTCGAGGCCCGTGTCGATGGCGTGCAGGCTCTGAAGCGTGCGTCCGAGCAGGCCCGCGACGAAGAGCATGAACACCGCCAGTGCCATCTGGAAGACGACGAGGGCCCGTTGCGTCACCGCGGTGCCGGTCGACGAGCTCGTGCCCCGGCTGCCCCGCAGGACACTTCCGTCCTGGCCAGACAACCAGAACGCCGGCAGCAGTCCCGAGCACACCGCGGCGGCACAACTCACGAGAACCGCGAGCCCCAGCGGCACGCCCTGCAGGCGGATTTCTTCGAGCCGCGGGATGCTGGCGGGCGCCAGCGCGACGAACAGGCGGAGAAGCGCTGTCGACAGCCATGCGCCGAGCGCGCCGGCCAACAGCACGAGGGGCAGCGTTTCGCCGAGCAGGAGACGAACGATGCGGCCGGTTCCCGCACCAAGTGCCCGGCGTACCGCGAGCTCGCGCTGTCGTGCGGTGCCTCGCAACAGCAGCAGGTTGCCGACGTTGAGACACGCGGCTAGGAGGAGCACCGCGGCCCCGGCCGAAAGCAGGAGCAACGACGGCCGCACGTCGCCAACGATCAGCGACGGCAGCGGAACGGCTGTGGCGCGGAGCCCGCGCCATGCGCTTGTGCGCTCCCTCGCGAAAGACGCGCGCAGCTCCGCCGCCGCATCCTGGGCGGTCGCCGTCCGTGAGAGCCGGCCGATTGGAGTCACTTCCGGAACCCACGTCGTCGAGAAGGGCACCCACATCTCGGCGCCGGTTGGATATTCCAGGCCTGGCGCAGCAACACCGACGATCGTCGTGACGCGCCCGCTCCGGAGCGCCAGCTGTCGTCCGAGCACGGTGGGACTTCCAGCGAAGCGTCCGTGCCACAGCGAGGAGCTGATCACCGCGACGGGCGCGGCGCCCGGCTGGTCGTCGCCGGGTGCAAGCGCGCGACCCACCGCGACGCTTGCGCCGAGCACGCGGAAGAAGTTGCCGCTGACGGGCGCGAGGTTGATCCGGAATGTCTCGGTCCCGTCGCGAACCGGTTGTGGCCACGAATCGATCGCGACCGTACCTGCGACGTCCTGAAGCGCACGTGTCTCGTGTCGGAAATGATCGAAGTGCTCAGGCGTGAGCGGCAGCGTGCGCATGCTCTCGCCCGCCTGTCCCCAGAGGACGACGATGCGCTGCTCATCAAGGACGGGGAGCGGGCGGCGCAGGACTGTACTGGCAGTGGTAAAGATCGCAACGGAGAGCCCGACGCCGCATGCGAGCACGAGGACAACCGTGGCGGCCGACTTCGGCTCGCGCATCACTCGGCGGAGTCCGGACCGAACGTCGTCTTGAGTGTCCCGCAGCCAGGCCGGCCAAGTCACGGGCACATCGCAGGATATTGGGGTGGCGAAGCCAGCCGAGGCTCGTACATTTGAGCGAGTGAAGGTTGGCGTCCCCGGCCAGATTTGAACTGGCGGCCCCTCGCTTAGGAGGCGAGTGCTCTATCCCCTGAGCTACGGGGACGCAGAAGTTACGTTAGCATGGCCGCGAGCGTCAGCGAGTGCCCTCCGCCGAAGGCGCCCCCGTGCGAAGCACACCGCCGCGCGAGCGGAACGAGCGCGCCACGGGGCTATTCCCTCTTCCGTCCCGCCGCCGGAGAGACGTCGGCGCACAGCGCCACCACCATCCCGGCGATGGGCCAGAAGGTCCACTGGCCGCCGAACCAGTGCTGCACGCACGCGTACCAGAGGAGCGTCGTCGGCAGGAAGATGAACCCGAGCAGCACCATCAGCGAGGTGCTGAACAGACCGGTGAACCAGTTGCTGAACAACCAGAGCAGCGCCACGACGAGCCGGGGTGTACTCAGTGCGATCAGCGTCAGCAGGCACGGCATGGTCGGTCTCCATGGCGCTGGCCGAGCTGAAGCTCGGCCCTACGTACGACTCGGCCCTATACGAGATGCCACTCTAATACTTCAACACTGACAGGACACGCTCGCCGGCGAGCTGATCGCGGCCCTTGAGTCCTTCGAGCTCGATCAGGAACGCCAGCGCGTGCACGGTGCCGCCCAGCTTGCGGACGAGCGCCGCGGTGGCTTTCGCCGTACCGCCCGTCGCGATCACATCGTCGACAATCAGCACGGTGTGCCCCTTCCCCACCGCGTCCTCGTGCATTTCGAGCGAGTCGGTGCCGTACTCGAGGGCGTAGCTTTCCTTCACGGCCTTCGCCGGCAGCTTCCCCGGCTTCCGCACCGGCACGAACCCCGCGCCGAGGCGATCGGCGACGGCGCCACCCAGGATGAACCCGCGGCTCTCGATGCCCACCACGAGATCGATGCCATCACTCTCGAAGGGCTTCGCAAGCGCGTCCACCACGTCGTGGAATCCTTCGCGGTCGCGCAGCAGCGTGGTGATGTCGTAGAACAGGATGCCCGGCTTGGGGAAATCGGGCACGTTGCGAATCTTGTTCTTGAGCGTATTCATCGAGGTGTCGAGTCCTTGTGAATGAGAAGCCATGGTCATGACGACAGAATTCGGAAGTCGAATGCACGGCCAGTGGCCGGTTCCAGATCGACCAGCACGTCGTCCACGCGCGCGCCGGCCGGGCCCTGTCGAATCGCCCGCTCGAAGCGCGTGACGGCTTCGGCCTCTCCTTCGACCACGATCTCCACGCGCCCGTCGTCGAGGTTCCGGACCGTGCCGGCCAAGCCCTCGCGCCGTGCGGCGTCGCGCGTGAAGTAACGGAAGCCGACGCCCTGCACCCGGCCAGCCACGACGAAGCGGCGTCCGACGAGCATGAACCCTTGATTATAGCGGGGAGCATGGGACAATGCCGGTCGATCGAAGACATGGCGGACTGGGTCCCTCCCGAACGGCGGAAGCTGAGCCTGCGCTTCACGGACGCGCTCGGTGTCGCCGCGGAGATCCATGCGGGGCAACGCCGCAAGGGGTCGGGGCCGCCTTACATCGCGCACCTGCTCGGGGTCACGGCGATCGCATTCGATTTCGGCGCCACGGAAGACGAGGCGATCGGCGCGCTGCTGCACGACGCGATCGAGGATGCACCGCCCTCGCTCGGCGCGGCCGGTGTCCGCACCATCATCGCCGATCGATTTGGCGACGCAGTGCTCGAAATCGTCGAGGGCTGCACCGACTCGGACGCCACACCGAAGCCACCGTGGCTCGCCCGGAAGACACGCTACGTCGAACACCTCCGCGACGCGGGCTCCTCGGTGCTGCTCGTCTCGGCCTCCGACAAGCTCCACAACGTCCGCGCGATCACCTCGGACTATCGTTGCGTCGGCGACGAGGTCTGGAAGAAGTTCAGCCCCGACGCCGGCAAGGCGCGCACGATCGGCTACTACCGCGGCCTGGTCACCGCGTTCCAACGCCGCGCCTTGAGCGGCACGGACGGCTTCGGCCGATTGCTGCGCGAACTGGACGCCGACGTCACCGTGCTCGAAGCGCTCGCCGGCGTCCACGGTATCTGGCCTCCACTCCCCTGACCCTCGCTTGACAGCCGGCTTCCTGCGAAGTCAAATGCGACTCCCCCGGGAATGGAGGGGCCGCACGCACGACTTTCAAAAGGAGCCGGATAATGACAGTTCGTCGCTCGATCGTCGCCTTGCTCGCACTCGTCGTCACACTCGGCGTAGGCATCACGGTCGGCGCGCAGATGAAGCGCCCTTACCACAATGGCGCCGTATACCAGCTCCAGTTCATCCGCGTAAAACCCGGCATGGAGAGCGCGTATCTCAGCTATCTGGCGGGCCCGTGGAAGAAGATGCACGAAGCGGGCAAGCAGGCCGGCCTCGAAGTGTCCTACAAGGTCATCTCGACGGAATCGCACGGCACGGGAGACTTCAACCTGATTCTCCTGACCGAGGTGAAGAGCCTGGCGAACCTCGAGATGGACCAGGATAAGGTGGAAGAGCTGATGCAGAAGGTCGTCGGTAATGATGACGCGCAGATGCAGGGTTACAAGGACCGCGCCGAGATCCGCGAGGTGATCGGCGCGCGGCTGGCGCGCGAGGTCGTCCTCGAGCCGAAGATGTAGGCGCCTACCGCTTCGCCGGATGGATGCGAAACGCCACCACGCCGTGCGGAGGCACGGTGGCTTCGTATCCTTCCGGCTGGACCGGCGACGCCTTGTGCGTCCACAGGTCCGTCATGGTGGAGGCGCCGCCCTTCGGAAGCGCCTCCGACCAGCTCACCTTGATCTTCGCCGGCGCCCTGCCGCGATTGAGCAGCGCCACCGCTTCCCCGCCATCGGCCAACGGCCGCGCCCACACCTCCTGATCGCCGTCGTCGCGGATGCGCGTCGCCTGTTTGCCGAGCGGGTCCTGATCTATCGCGATCACGTCGGCGTTCAACAGGATCGTCTTCGTCTCTTCCGACATGTGCCGCAGGTCGTTGCCGGCGATCAACGGCGCGGCCAGCATCGCCCACATCGTGAAGTGCGCCCGGTATTCGGTCTCGGTCATCCCGCCGTTGCCCACTTCCAGCATGTCGGGGTCGTTCCAGCCATCCGGTCCCGCGAACTGGGCGAGCGGCGCCTGAAGATCGAGGATGTCCACGACGCTCAGCGAGTCGTATTTGTCCTTCGCGCACTCCCAGCAGTCCTGGATGTCGTCGGTCGTGCGCCACAACTGGCCGACGGCCTTCGCCCACGTCCAGGGCTTGCTCCTGCCCCACTCGCACAGGCTGAACACAATCGGACGGCCGGTGGCAACGAGGGCCTTGCTCATCGTCGTGTAGGTTTCGTGCGCGTCGATGCCCTCGGTGTGGCACCAGTCGTATTTCAGGTAGTCCACGCCCCAGGCCGCATAATCCTGCGCATCCACCGTTTCGAAGCCGTGGCCGCCGGGCCGTCCCTGGCACGTCTTCGTGCCCGAGTCCGAGTAGACACCGAACTTCAGCCCGCGCGCGTGCACGTAGTCGCCCAGGACTTTCATGCCGGACGCGAACCGCGTCGGATCGGGAACGATGTGCCCCTTCGCATCGCGAGCCACCTGCCAGCAGTCGTCGATGACCACGTATTGGTAGCCGGCCGCCTTCATTCCCGAGGAGACGACGGCGTCGGCGGTCTCGCGGATCAGCGCCTCGCTGACGTCGCAGCCGAACTTGTTCCACGAGTTCCATCCCATAGGTGGTGTCGGGGCCAGCGCACCCTCCGGTGTGCGCGCGGACACGCCGGAGTGCAAATCCGCCACGGTCAACGCGGCGACAACCAGCGCGCCACACACGAGACTGCGAGTCATGGCGCGGATTGTGGCGCAGGCGCAGCACCGCCGCAAGCGCGGCCTTGACACCGCAAACTCACAGTCGTACCGTCACTGCCACATTGCCGTTCTTCATCAGGACGCGGGCCTTCTCTTACATCGTTCCTACCAAGGAGGTATCGATGCTCAGGAGCGTTCGACTACTGACGGTGGGTCTCCTCTTCAGCCCCTCACTACTCTTCGCGCAACATCCTGAACACGCTGCAGCCGCTGCCAAAACAGGCATGACGGTTCAGCAGAAGATCGCCAGCGCGATGAGCGCAGCGCCGCCGTCGGTCTCTGCGAAGGCCACGATCATGGACTTCCCGTCCGCTCCCGGCGGTGAGATGAAGCAGCTCCGCGCGGGCACCAACGACTGGGTGTGCTTCCCGACGACCGCATCAGGTCCCAAGGGCGGCAACGATCCGATGTGCCTCGACAAGGCCTGGGCGGGCTGGGCGGATGCGTGGATGAAGCATTCGAACCCCCCGCCGGCGCCCGGCGGGGGCATTGCCTACATGCTGCAGGGCGACATGGGCGCGAGCAATACCGATCCGTTTGCGACGAAGGCGAGCCCGGACAATCACTGGGTCGTTTCGCCCGCTCACATCATGGTGCTGCCCGCGAACTCGAAGGAGCTCGACAGCATGCCCGACGATCCGAAGTCGGGCGGTCCCTGGGTCATGTGGAAGGGCACGCCCTACGCGCATTTGATGGTGCCCGTCTCCCGCACGGCCGCCGCAAAGTAGCGCGCTCGCGCTGGCGCCGGGGCACGTTTCCGGCGCCAGCCCTCTTTTCCCGTGCAGTAGACTCTGCAGCCTGGCCAGACGCTCAGGATCGACATCGCCTGAAGCGGCACCCGCCGCTGGATCGCTCACCGCCTGGGTCTTCCTGCGCGCGCTCGGCGTCGTCTACGTCATCGCATTTGGATCTCTATTCGTCCAGGTTGACGGCCTCATCGGCGATCGCGGCCTGCTGCCAGCGTCGACCTTTCTCGAGGCGGTGCACAACGCGTACGGCGTGCGCGGCTACTGGCTCGTCCCGACGCTGGCGTGGGTCAACAGCTCCACGCTGTCGCTTCAGATGCTGTGCGCGGCCGGCGCCGCGGCCGGCGGCCTGCTTGTCGCCGGCCGCTTCACGCGCACAGCCCTGGTTGCCGCATGGGCGCTGTATCTCTCGCTGCTCGACGTCGGTCAGGTGTTCCTGTCATTTCAATGGGACCTGCTGCTCCTCGAGACCGGTGTGCTCGCGCTGCTCGCGACGCTGTGGCCCGAGTGGGTCGCATGGCTCTTCAGGTGGCTGCTCTTCCGCCTGATGTTCCTCTCCGGCGCCGTCAAGCTGCTGAGCGGCGACGAGTCGTGGGCCAGCCTCACGGCGCTCACGTTTCATTTCCAGACGCAGCCGCTGCCGAACGTCGTCTCGTGGTACGTGCACCAGCTTCCAACGGGCGCGCTCGAAGCGGCCACAGTCGGCATGTTCGTCGCTGAGTTGATCGCTCCGTTGTTGTTTTTTGCGCCGCGCCAGGCGCGCCTGGCCGGCGCGGCCGCGACCGTCGCGTTTCAGATGCTCATCCTCCTGACCGGCAACTACACGTTCTTCAACCTGCTGACGATGGCTATCGCGCTCTGGCTGCTGGATGACGGAGTGCTCAGGCGCTGGCTGGCCCCTGGGATCGTACGCCGGGCACTGGCACAGGCGACGCCACCTCCCGCTCGTCTGCAGCGGACGATCGTCGCCGCGGCATCCGGTCTGCTCGTCGTCCTCAGCGCAACGCAGGTTTACGAGGTCTTTCGCGGCGCGGCGGCCGAGCCGTTCAACTCGATCGCGGACACCCTCGATCCGCTCCACCTCACGAGCCGCTATGGTCTCTTCGCGGTGATGACGACGACGCGGCACGAAATCGTGTTCGAGGGAAGCGACGACGGCACGAAGTGGGAGGAGTACGAATTCCGATACAAGCCGGGTGACCTTCGTCGCCGGCCGCCATGGGTCGCGCCGCATCAGCCGCGGCTGGACTGGCAGATGTGGTTCGCCGCGCTGAGCGACGCCGCATCCGATCGGTGGGTCGTGGCGTTGGCGCGGCGCCTGCTCGAGGGATCGCCGGACGTCGTGGGCCTGCTCGCGCACGCGCCGGGCGATGGGCGTCCGCCGCGCTACGTCCGCGCGTTGCTGTACGACTACCGGTTTACCAATCGGGCAACACTGGCGTCGACGGGCCGGTGGTGGTCTCGACAACTGCTGGGCCCGTATCTACCGCCGCTTGTGCTGGACCAGGCAGGCGCGATTCGTCGGGCCGACTTGCCGTCGAATCCTTGAAGGTGGCTAAAACTGAAATTTGTCCCGATCCCGTTTTCGATTCCGCTCAGCCGCGTCCCGTATTCGAACACCCAACAGTTGAATATCGCCCACCGTCCAACGCTTTAACCGGACGCCCACACGGCACGGGAGTTGCGCTAAAGGTGTCGTCAAGTCAGGAGCGCAGTACGTGACCAGCATCCTCCAGGACATCCAGTACGCCGCCCGTAGCCTCCGGAAGTCGCCGCTCTTCGCGACCATCGCCGTGACGTCGGTTGCGCTCGGCATCGGCGCCAACGCCGCCGTCTTCACGCTGCTCGACCAGGTCGTGCTGCGGCTGATGCCCGTGAAGGACCCCTCCGCGCTGGTGCAGCTCAGGACAGCCGAAGACTCCGAGTCGTACGGCGGCGGCATGGGTGACGGAACGGAGCTCTCCTATCCCATGTACACGGACTTCCGCGATCACAACGCGGTGTTCGACGGCATGTTCTGCCGCTACACCGACGCGATGCACGTCGGCGACGGCGGCCGCAGCGAGCGCGTCAACGGGGAGATGGTCTCGGGCACGTTCTTCCAGGTGCTGGGCGTGACCGCCGCGATCGGCCGCACGCTGGAGCCCGCCGACGATCGTACCGTGAGCGGATCGGCGGTCGCCGTCCTCAGCTACGACTACTGGCGCACGCGGTTCGGCGGCAAACCCGACGTGCTCGGCCGCAAGCTCGTCATCAACGGACATCCGTTCACCGTCATCGGCGTCACGCGCCAGGGGTTCAACGGGCTCGACCTCGGGAACCCTCCACAGGTGTACGTGCCGATCACCATGCAGCCGCAACTGGGCCCGGCGTGGCTGAAGATCGACACGCGCCGATTCCGCTGGGTGCAGGTGTTCGCGCGGTTGCGCAACGGCGTCACCGCCGAGCAGGCGCACACGACGCTCCAGCCGTATATGCGCGCGATGCTGGAGCTCGAGTCCAGGGATGCGGCGTTCACGACGGCCTCAGCCGAGACGCGCAAGAAATTCATCGAGACGCGGCTTGTCCTCGACTCCATCGCGCGCGGCAAGTCGGGGCTGCGCGACTCGGTCAGCGTGCCCCTGAAGATCCTGATGGCGGTCGCCGGCGGCGTGCTGCTCATCGCCTGCCTCAACGTGGCAAACCTGCTGCTCGCGCGAGGTACGGCCCGTCATCGTGAGCTCGCGCTGCGGCTCGCCCTCGGCGCCAGCCGCGGGCGCATCGTCGCTTTGCTGCTGGTCGAGAGCCTGCTCGTCGCGCTCTTCGGCGCGATTGGCGGCGTTCTACTGGCCTGGTGGGGCTCGGGCCTGCTGCTGACGTTCTACTCGACGGTCGACAACCCCATTGCCGTCAGCCCTTCACCCGACGCACGCATTCTTGTCTTCACGGTGCTGACGGCGACACTCGCCGCGATCCTGGCGGGACTGGTTCCGGCGTGGGCATCCACGAGACTCAACCTGGCGCCGACGCTCAAGGGCTCGGGCGGCGCGGTGCTCGGCGAGCAGCCGCGTCTGCGCAAGTCGTTCGTCGTCGCGCAGGTGGCGCTGTCGTTCCTGCTGCTCGCAGGCGCGGGATTGTTCCTCCGCAGCCTGACGAACCTGCTGAAGGTCGACACGGGGATGAAGGTGGATCACGTCCTCGCGTTCAGCGTGGACCTGGCACGGAGCGGGTACACCGCGCCGCGCGATCGGCAGTTTGCCGATCGGCTCGTGCAGACGCTGCAGCGCACGCCGGGCGTGAAATCGGTCGGCTACGCGTTCTTCGGCGTGCTCGAAGGTGGTGCCTGGGGCATGGGCTTCACGCTCGAGGGCCGGCAGCCGAAGCCGGGCCAGTTCTTCGGCGCGCTCTGCAACGCGATCACGCCGGGCTTCTTCCCGACGCTCGGCGTGCAGTTGGTCGCCGGCCGCAATTTCACCGAGCGCGACGCCCGCACGCCGCCGCCTGACGAGAAGGGCTGGCCGTATCGCACGGCCATCGTGAACGAGGCGTTCGTCAAGAAGTACTACGATGGCGTCAACCCCATCGGGCGTCACATCGGCTTCGGTGAGGATCCCGGAACGGCGACGCCGATCGAAATCGTCGGCGTGGTGCGGACGTCGAAGTACGTCCAGGTCCGCGAAGAGCCGAGGCCGCAGGCCTTCTTCCCGTATTCCGAGTCGTCCGGGATCGAGCGCGCGACGATCTACCTGCGGACGACGGCCGATCCCGAGGCGATGACCGGGCAGATCCGCCGGCAAGTCGCCTCGCTCGACCCCGACCTGCCGGTCTACAGCCTGCACACCCTCGAGACGCAAGTGGGACAGTCCGTCGCGAACGACCGGCTGATTGCCAGCCTGTCGACCGTGTTCAGCCTGCTGGCGACAGCGCTCGCCATGGTCGGCCTCTACGGCGTGATGGCCTATACGGTGACACGGAGGACGCGTGAAATCGGCATCCGCATGGCGCTCGGCGCCCTGGCGTCCGACGTCGCGCGCCGGATCCTGAGCGAGGCCGGCGTGCTCGTCGCCATCGGCCTGGCGCTGGGCCTCGGCGGCGCGCTGTGGCTTGGCCAGTACGTCCAGAGCCAGCTCTATGGGCTGAAGGCGATGGACACGCCGACGTTTGTGAGCGCCGCCCTTGGCCTCGTCCTCATCGCGACGCTCGCTGCCTTTCTGCCGGCTCGGCGCGCGTCACGGGTGAGCCCAATGACAGCACTGCGCGAGGAATGAGGCACTGGGACTGTCCCCCTTGTGGAGTCACGGGGACGTCCCCAACAGTTCACGGCGCCTGCTGCTCAGCTTGAGCCCATGGCGGGTCCCCGTTTAAAGTATTTGGCAACGCTGCTTTTAGTCCGCCAGCTTGCTCCGCCGTCGTGAGTTGACCGAGTTTCTGTACTCTCGCGCCTCTCTCTTCGACCTGCCAAGCACCGTGGATGGGCCACGCGGCTAAAAACACCGTGCCGCCGGTACTGGGGCCACCCGCGCACGCGGGAGAGAGAAGAGAGATCTGATGAGTCGCAAGCTGTTCGTCGGCAACCTGTCCTACAACACCACCGAGGACTCGCTCGAGGGCTTGTTCACGCAGGTGGGTCCCGTTGATTCCGTGCGCGTCATGCGCGACATGGCCACCGGCCGCTCACGCGGCTTCGGCTTCGTCGAGATGCAGAGCGAAGACGACGCGCGAAGCGCGATCGACAAGTTGAACAACACCGATCTGGACGGGCGCCGGATTGCAGTCAACGTCGCACAGCCCAAGCCGGCTGGCGCCGGTGCCGGCGGCGGCGGGCGTGGCAACTACGGTGGTGGTGGCGGCAATCGCCGCGAGCCGCGGTGGTAGGAACTGACGCTTGTGAGTACGTAGGGCCGAACGTCAGTTCGGCCATCGATGCACCCGCGACGAACCGGCCGAACTGAAGTTCGGCCCTACGTACTCCAGCACTTCAGCACTTAACCCGCCGGTACATATTCCCGTTCGTCCCGCCGTAGCTGCCTATATCGCTTGAACGCCGCCTGCTCGGGTTCCAGGCCCAGCCAGGTGCGCCACGTGCTTCCCCGGAAGGTGTGCAAGAACATCTGGCGCGCGTGGGTCAGCACGTACCACGGATCGTGCCGGAACGCCGCCGGCATGTGACGCACCTTCATCCAGCGCTCGGCCCGCCATCGCAGGAACTCCACCTCTTCCGCCGACAGGTGCGCCGTCCGCACCACGGCCGTCGTCCCGTCGTATTCCTCCATCGCCCGGCTCACGATGAGCCCCTTCTCATCGAAGTCGCGCGTCATCGGCGTCCGCGGGTACGGCGTCGGGTGCTGGATGTACGGCCAGTCCACGTGCTCGCGCGCGAAGTCGAGGTTGGCCTGCACGGCTTCGCGCGTGTCGTCCGGGTTGCCGACGATGAGCCCGCCGACGACGAACATGCCGTTGCGGTGCAGGTGATCGATCGCGTCGAGTGCGGCGTTGCCGATTGTCTTCCCATGTTCGCGCTTGGCGTTCTTCGCGCGCGCCCGCAGGAAGACCAGGTCGTCCGCCAGCACGTTCTCGATGCCCAGGAACACGTACCGGAACCCGGCGCGGCGCATCAGCGGCGCGAGGGTCTCGCCGTGTTCGGCGATGGCCGACGTCATACCCTGCACGACGTAGTCGAGATCGTTCAGTCCTGCGTCGATGATCGCCTGGCAGAGCGCCTCGAAGCGCCTGACGTCGAGCGTGATGTTGTCGTCGACGAGAAACAGCGTTCGCGCGCCGTGCGCCTTGGCGTCGCTGATGTCCGCGAGCACGCGTTCGAAGTCGAACGTGTGGAAGTTGCGCCCGCGCATCTCGATGATCGAGCAGAAACTGCAGTCGAAGGTGCAGCCGCGTGACGTCTCGATCACGTCCACCGGCCGGCCGAGCAGCGTGTAATCGTCCAGCACACGCGCGTCGCGCCTTGGCAGCCGCAACTCGCCTCTTCGAAGCTGACTGACGGGTCGATCGGGGTTGTGGACGAACTGCGATCCGTTCCGCCAGGACAGGCCAGGAATATTGGCGAGGCTTTCTCCGCGCTCGAGTGCCCGCAACAGCTCCCGGAACGTCGTCTCGCCCTCCCCGCGCACGATCACGTCGGCCCCGCACCGCTCATCATCGTACGCGTCGGGGGCCAGGCTGGGGTCGTATCCGCCGACGACGATCGTGGCCTGTGGGAGCAGGCGGCGCAGCAATATGATGAGACGATGCGCGCTTCTGCGCTGGAACGTCATCACCGACAAACCGACGATGTCGGGGGACAGCCGCGTCGCCAGGTCAGTGACTGTCTCGACGACGCGACCCTGGACGAGAATGAGGTCGGCGACTGCGACGCGGTGGTGCGCGTCCACGTTGCCGGCAAGCGAGGTGAGCGCGCCGTTCGGCATGCGCACGGCGACGGGCGCCATGTGCTCGAACGAGTCGGGCATCGAGAGCAGCAGAACTTGCATAGCCCTTCTATTCAGGACCCGGGAAGCGCTCGTCGAGTGTAACAAATGCCGCAACGCGCCGGCTGGGCCTCACGGTAATGTAAATTTTACAGCCGCCGGCTCGACAGGAGAAAAGGGATGCAACCCAGCGAGTTGACCGACAGTTTGGCTGCCGCGCACGACGCCGTCCCCCGGGCCGCCCTGGGAGAGCTGCTGAACGCCTTGCAGGCGATCCGCGACGGCGACTTCTCCGTGCGGCTGCCCGGTGACTGGCCTGGTCTGTCGGGCAAGCTGGCCGACACGGTCAACCAGATCGTGGTGTCGAACGCGCGCATGGCCAGCGAAATTGAGCGTGTCGGCACCGTCGTCGGCAAGCAGGGACGCACGCGCCAGCGCGTGAAGTTCGCGCAGTCGGTTGGCGCCTGGGGAAAGATGGAAACCTCCGTCAACACGCTGATCGACGACCTCCTCTGGCCCACAACCGAAGTCACCCGATCGCTGGCCGCAGTTGCCCGCGGCGACTTGCTCCAGACGGTGCAGCTCGAGATGGACGGGCGGCCGCTCGAGGGCGAGTTCCTCCGTTCGGCGACGATCGTCAACACGATGATCGAGCAGTTGAGCGTATTCACCTCCGAGGTGACGCGCGTCGCGCGAGAAGTGGGCACCGACGGGAAGCTGGGCGGACAGGCGCAGGTGGAGGGGGTGAGCGGCGTCTGGAAGGACCTCACCGACTCGGTCAACTCGATGGCGAGCAACCTGACCGGCCAGGTGCGCAACATCGCCGAGGTCACCATCGCCGTCGCCAACGGGGATCTTTCCCGCAAGATCACGGTCGACGTCCGCGGCGAGATTCTTCAGCTGAAAGAGGCCATCAACACGATGGTCGATCAGCTGAGGTCCTTCGCCTCGGAGGTCACGCGCGTCGCCCGCGAGGTCGGCACCGAGGGTCGGCTGGGCGGCCAGGCCGTCGTGCCCGGGGTGGCCGGCACGTGGAAGGACCTGACGGACTCGGTCAACGCGATGGCGCGCAACCTCACCGACCAGGTGCGCAACATCGCGGAGGTCACAACCGCGGTCGCGCGCGGCGACTTGTCGCGCAAGATCACGGTCGATGTCCGTGGCGAAATCCTCGAGTTGAAGAACACCATCAACACGATGGTGGACCAGCTGAACGCCTTCGCGTCGGAGGTCACGCGCGTCGCCCGCGAGGTCGGCACGGAAGGGCGCCTGGGCGGCCAGGCGGAAGTGCCAGGCGTCGCGGGAACCTGGAAGGACCTCACCGACAACGTCAACTTCATGGCGAGCAACCTCACTGCGCAGGTGCGCAATATCGCAGAGGTGTCGACGGCCATCGCCAACGGCGATCTCTCCAAGAAGATCACGGTCAATGTCAGCGGCGAGATCCTGCTGCTCAAAGAGACCATCAACACGATGGTCGATCAGCTGAACGCGTTCGCCTCGGAAGTGACGCGTGTCGCACGCGAGGTGGGCACGGAGGGCCGGTTGGGCGGACAGGCCAAGGTCCTTGGCGTCGCGGGCACGTGGAAGGACCTGACCGACTCGGTCAACTCGATGGCCAACAACCTGACGGCGCAGGTGCGCAACATCGCCGAAGTGGCGACCGCCGTCGCCAGCGGCGACCTCTCGCGGAAGATCACCGTCGACGTCAGCGGCGAGATCCTGCAGCTGAAGCAGACCATGAACTCGATGGTCGAGCAGCTTCGCGCGTTCGCCGGAGAAGTGACTCGCGTGGCGCGCGAAGTCGGCACGGAGGGCAAGCTGGGCGGCCAGGCGGCGGTGCCGGGCGTGGCCGGCACGTGGAAGGACCTGACCGACAACGTGAACCTGCTGGCCGCCAACCTGACTACGCA
>Ga0207701_10000767_pt1 | contig 33922 bp, 25 predicted proteins | sample KBSSwiSSwithPhiX_FD_184294 | JGI IMG/M metagenome (GOLD analysis project Ga0207701, IMG submission 184294) | Switchgrass rhizosphere bulk soil microbial communities from Kellogg Biological Station, Michigan, USA, with PhiX - S5 (SPAdes) (version 2) | ecosystem: Environmental > Terrestrial >... | reverse complement strand
CCAGAAGCTTGAATCGGCCTGGCGCGGACTCAGCTACATGGTGAACAACACCGAGACCGACGAGACGCTGAAGATTCGGGTGATGGCGATCTCGAAGCAGGATCTTGGCAAGACCTTGAAGCGCTATAAGGGCACGGCCTGGGATCAGTCGCCTCTGTTCAAGAAGTTGTACGAGGAAGAGTACGGCCAGTTCGGCGGCGAGCCGTTCGGCGCGCTCGTCGGCGACTACCACTTCGACCATTCGCCACCCGACGTCGAGCTGCTGGGCGAAATGTCGAAGATCGCGGCATCGGCGCATGCACCGTTCATCACCGGCGCGGCGCCGACGGTCATGCAGATGGACTCCTGGGGCGAGCTGGCGAATCCGCGCGACCTCACGAAGATCTTCACGACGCCCGAGTACGCCGCGTGGCGCTCGCTGCGCGAGTCGGACGACGCGCGCTACCTGGCGATGTGCATGCCGCGCTTCCTGGGCCGGCTTCCTTACGGAGCGAAGACCAGCCCGGTTGATGCCTTCAACTTCGAGGAAGACACCGACGGCGCCGACCACGACAAGTACGCGTGGTGCAACGCTGCCTATGCGATGGCCACCAACATCAACCGCTCTTTCAAGGAGTACGGATGGTGTTCCCGCATCCGTGGCATCGAGTCCGGCGGTGCGGTGGAAAACCTGCCGTCACACACCTTCCCCACGGACGACGGCGGCGTCGACATGAAGTGTCCGACGGAGATCGCCATCTCCGACCGGCGCGAGGCTGAGCTGTCGAAGAACGGTTTTCTGGCAATGATTCACCGCAAGAATTCGGACTTCGCGGCCTTCATCGGAGCTCAGTCGCTGCAAAAGCCGACCGAATACGACGATCCGGACGCCACTTCCAATGCGGCGCTGGCAGCCCGTCTGCCCTATCTGTTTGCCTGCAACCGCTTTGCCCACTATCTGAAGTGCATGGTGCGCGACAAGGTAGGTTCATTCAAAACGCGCGATGCGATGGAGCGCTGGCTCAACAGCTGGATCATGCAATACGTCGATGGTGATCCGACGAATTCGTCAGAGCAGACCAAGTCCGAACGCCCGCTGGCTGCGGCGCAGGTGGTTGTCGAGGAAGTGGAAGGTGCGCCGGGCTACTACCAATCGAAGTTCTTCCTCAAGCCGCACTACCAGCTCGAAGGGTTGAGCGTGTCCTTGCGTCTCGTGTCGAAGTTGCCCGCCGAGAAAGCGTGAGCCTTATCTGTCCTGTTTTTTTGACATTCATCTTGGAGAAGCACTATGGCTGGTAACGCGTTCATTCAGTTCAACACCTACGACAAGACGTTTCCGATGGGTGAATCGGAGGAAAAGGGCCACGAAGGCACGAATGGCTGGATCGAAATCGCTGACTGGGATTGGGACGTTACCTCGGACAGCAGTTCCGGCAAGGGCACCGGCTCTTCGGTGGGCAAGGCGGTTTCCGAGGGCTTCAACTTTTCGCACTTCTACGACAAGTCCTCACCGACGCTGATGTCGATGATCGTCATGGGCAAGAACTTTGAATCAGTGACGATCGACATGCTCAAGCAGATCGGCAGCGGCAAGCCCGAGCTGTTCCTCCAGATCACCGCGCGCGACGTCTTCATCACGAAGGCCAACACAAAGGGTCAGGAGGACGGCACGGTGACCCAGGAGGTTTCGTTTACCTTCAAGCAGGTCGCGCTGGGGTACAAGAAGCAGGACGACAACGACCAAGGCAAATTGTCCGCTGCCAAGTTCGCCCGATGGAACGTCGGCGAACAGACCGAAGAAACCCCCAACATCAAGCTTCAAATCAAGTGAGGTCATAGACCATGCCCGGTAATCTATTCATCAACTTCGGCAAAGACGTGCCCGAAGGCGAATCCATGCAGAAGGACCACCCCGGCACCAAGGGGTGGATCGAGATCAGTGACTGGGACTTCGAGATCGCGTCCGAAAGCAGTGCAGGCAAGGGGCAGGGTTCGGCAGTCGGCAAGGCCGCCACCGAAGGCCTGAACGTCTCACATTACTTCGACGTCTCGAGCCCTACCATCCTGTCAAAGATCGTCACCGGAACACACTTTCCGTACATCACGATCCACATGCTCAAGCAGACGGGCGAGTCAGGCAAACCGCCACAGACCTACTTCGAAGTCAAAGTCTCCGAGGCCTTTGTGAGCAAGGTTTCCACCAAGGGCAATGGGGAAGACGGCACGTTGAGCCAGGACGTGACTTTCACGTTCAAGCAGATTTCGGTGGCCTACAAGCCGCAGAACAACAAGGGAGAGCTGCTCGGCTCGATTCCGTTCGATTGGAGCATCAAGGGCAATCAACTGAAGACGGATATCTCCGACAAGTTGAAGTGAGGAACGACTGAAGAGCAGAGCGGCGCCTCTGCATCAGGGCGGCGGGCTATGCCGCCGCGATGTGAACGTTGGCGCTGTTGTCTCGACTACGAGACTTTCCAGTTCGAGCCGGCTGTTTTCGTATCGCTGGCGCGAGTTGGCTCAACACGGTATCGCTGTAGTCGGCGGTGATCCGTTCCGTTTGCGCGCCATGATGGAGTGTTCCCGCTAAGTACCGTCGTCATGCCAACTCCATTTCTTTTCATGAAACTGAAGGTCGGCGGCAAACCGATCGAGGGCGAGTCGTCGGAAAGGCTCTTTGAGAAGCAGATCGTGCTCGATTCGTTGGAGTGGGATACGTCCGTGACTCACGAGCCAGTGCTCGACAAGAAAGACACGAGGAAGGTCAAGACGACAAACAAGCCAAAGCGGCTGACGATCACAAAGGCGTTCGACCGCTCGTCGACCAGCCTCTGTACCCATGTGGCCGCACAGACACCCTTCAATGACGCGGTGATCACGATGGTGAAAAGCGCGTCATGGGATAAGGAGGGCGCCATCCCGAGAAAGTTCATCGAGATGACTCTCAACGGCGGCTTGATCGAAAGCGTCAGCATGGCCGCTTCCGAGTCGGGGTTGGCAGTCGGAGTACGCGAGATAGTCACTTTTTCTTTCCGGACGATGCAGATCGTTTACCACCCGGATGCGGTTGACGGTGCGCGAGGAGAGATGCCAGCGACGACGTTTGACCTTCCGCTACCCAGCGTCAATGACTGACTCCGGACGATCGGTCGCGATACGGGAATTTGCTCATTCGGCTTGCTGACCTGCATCCCAACGAAACTCATCTGCGCCGATGGCCAAAGCCGCATCCCTGTTTCTCGACCTGAGCTACAGCCCTTGGTCGGGACGCTTTCGCGCGCCGGGGGCTTCGAAAGAGAAGCCGTTTCTTGGCGAAGCGAAGGATGCGGAGTATCGGGACCAGATCGAGATCAGCAGTTGGAACTGGGACGTGACCAAGAAGTCCGAGGACTCCAAGAAGCTGACGGGCGCGAGCGGTGTCCCGGGGCCGAATACCGTGGTCCCGTCTGTCCTCAGGTTCACCAAGACCATGTGCCGCGCCACCTCCGGCATGCTGATCGCGATGCGGGAAGGCGATCTGCTGAAGGCTGTGTTTGCGCTCGAAGAAGACTCGGACGCTGATTTCCTGCTCCGGGTGACCTTGGATTTGGTGCGCATCCTCGACTACGAACTCAGCATCGATGGGCCTGACGTCTCGGAGACGTGGAAGTTGAACTACGAATCCATCCGCTTCGACTATCGACCCAATGCCCGCGAAGGTGAGTTGACCGCACAGCTGAAGCGCTCCCCGACGGCATCGACAGACGCTCCTTCTGCGGCGAATTCGAAGGAAGAGAAGATTCTTGCGCTTGCGACGTCGATGGATCGAGCAACCCTTCCACCGTTGATCAAAAGGCTGAGCGATCTGGCCTCAAAACCAAGTTGATGAGAGCGCAATGGCACTGGAAAACTACCGGGACATCGGTTCATACGGCAGCAGTTCGCCCGGGTTCCAGTTTGAGTTCTACTGCTCGAACTGCGCTGTCGTCTGGAAGACCCCCTTCAAGCCATATCGCAAGGGCCAGGTGGCGGGTTTCCTCACCGGGGTTCTGCAGTTGTTCCACGGGGTGCGCAACGTCAGCTATGCGACACGGCTGGCTTCGGATGCTGGGCTCGAGTCAGCCAAGAAGTCAGCGCTCGCCGAGGCGATGGAACGTGCTAACACCACCTATACCGTGTGTTCCAAGTGCCAGCGCGCGGCCTGCGAGAGTTGCTTCAACGATCGCACAGGACTTTGTCAGGCCTGCGTCGGCCAAGAGGCGGGCGGCGCACCGGCCGGTCTGGGATCGGGACGGCACGGTGCTGCCCGTGGAGGCGGGGAAGAGCCCCGCTCGGGCGGGTCCCAGGCGGCCGGCATGGCGTGTCCCAATTGCCGCAGCTCGCACGGCGGCGGGCGCTTTTGCGCCGAGTGCGGTTTCGACCTCGCCAGCACGCACAAGAGCTGTCCGGAGTGCGGGGCCATGGCCTTGCGGCAGACGCGCTTCTGCAACGACTGCGGCCATGGGTTCTGAAGGCGGCCCGCTTTCCAGGCAGAACTTGCGGCATGGCCGCAGGAGACTTTCTCGCCAATTCGCGCTCGCCAGGGTTCCGGCACTCCGGGTCGGCGTTTGATGTTCCATCCGGTGAACCCATCATGACCGAACCTCTTGCAGCAGCCGAGTCCGCCGTCCGCGAGGGTGACCCTCGAAAGGCCCTCGTGGCCTTGACTGCGGCCGTCAAGGCAAGCCCCGCGAAGGCATCGCTGCGAATCTTTCTGGCGCAGTTGCTGTGCGTCACCGGTGCCTGGGAACGAGCGCATACCCAGCTGAACGTCGTGGCCGACATGGATTCCGAAACGGGTCCCATGCGCGAGATGGTCGGTCACGCGCTTCGTTGCGAACTGCTGCGCGCTGCCGTGTTCGAAGGCAAGCGTTCGCCGATGGTGTTTGGCCAGCCCGACGAGTGGCTCGCGATGCTGATCGAATCGATGCTGCAGTCCGGACAAGGCGCGAGCGATCTCTCGCATCAACTCGCGGCACGAGCCTTCGAGGCCGCACCGGCCACGAGCGGTCAGATCAACGGCGAGCCCTTCGAGTGGATCGCCGACGCCGACTCCCGCCTCGGCCCGGTACTCGAGGCGATGGTCAACGGCCGCTACTACTGGATCCCGTTCAGTCGCCTGAGCACGATTTCGATCGACGCGCCGACCGACCTGCGAGACCGCGTCTGGCTTCCGGCACACATTTCATTCAGCAATGGCGGCGAACAGATCGCGATGATCCCGACCCGCTACCCAGGCTCGGAGCGGAGCGACGACGGTGCCATCCTGATGGCCAACAAGACCGAGTGGCGCGATCTCGGCGCAGAGCGCTGGGCTGGGCTCGGCCAGCGTGTGCTCGTCACCAATCTCGGCGAGCACGACATGCTCGAGGCGCGCCTGATCGAACTGACGCCGGCGACCGGGGCCGAGGCCTGATCGCATGGTTGACCTGAGCTCGCGTGATCGGCTGCAACCGTCCCTCATCGATCGGCTGATCGACAACGACCCGGAGCAGCACAAGGAATCCCTCGACGCGCGGGTGCTCAGTCGTCAGCAACTTCGCGCGGCCGTGCTGCGCGATCTGTCATGGCTGTTCAACGACTCGCGCATCGAGCCGGAGCCCAACTCGGTGCGCAAGGACGAGCTTGCGCTTTGGAAGGGATTGGAGTTCGCGCGTCGATCTGTCCTCAATTTCGGCATGCCGGCGTTCTCTGGCGTGACGCTGTCGTCGATGGACACCGCAGAGATCGAACGCGCGGTCACAGAGGCCATCCGCAATTTCGAGCCGCGTATCGATCCGCAGACGCTCGAGGTCAACGTGCGCACCGACGCGTCCGATCTGCAGAACACTCTGCAACTCGTCATTCGCGGCCAGATGTGGAGCCAGCCGGTACCGCTCGAGCTGCTGCTTGCCGCCGATGTCGACGTCGAGTCCGGCACGACGCACGTCCGCGAACTGCGTGCCTGAGCGCTGCGCCCGCAGCTCGAGGATTGACCGCTCACTCTGATGGACGCCCGACTTCTCCGCTACTACAACCAGGAACTGCGCTATCTGCGCGAGGTGGGCGGCGATTTCGCGCGCGAATTTCCGAAGATCGCGTCGCGGCTGGGCATGGAAGGGCTGGAGGTCACCGACCCCTATGTCGAGCGGCTGCTGGAAGGGTGCGCCTTTTTGGCTGCGCGCGTGCAGCTCAAGCAGGACGCTGAGTTCCCGCGTCTGTCGCACCGCCTGCTCGAGCTGATCTACCCGAACTTCCTGGCGCCTGTGCCATCGATGCTGGTGGCGCAGATCACGCCGGTCCCTGACGCGAATCTGCTGAAGGGCATGGTCCTGGCTCGCGATACGCGCCTGCAGGGGCCGCGTACCGCGCTCAGCGACACCCGATGCGAGTTCCGGACCGCGCAGCCGGTTCAGCTGACGCCGCTGAGCACGATCGGCGCTGAGTACTTCCTCAATGTCGCCGACCTCGGTGTGTCCAACCTCGGCCTGCCGGCACGGCCGCGGTCGGGTGTGCGCATCACGCTGCAACTGCCCACCGGTATGTCGATCGGCAAGCTCGAAATCGACAGCCTGCGCTTCTTCCTCGGCGGACAGACCGAGATCGCGATGCACCTGCACGAGCTGGTCTTGTCGAACACGGTCGGTGTGCTGGTCGGCCCTGCCGGCAAGACCGGCGATGGCCAGCGCAAGCTGCTGCCGACGTCATCGGTCACGCCGGTCGGCTATGCCGACGACGAGGCGATGCTGCCGGTCACCCTGCGCGGCTTTTCCGGCATGCGCCTTTTGCAGGAGTACTTCGCATTTCCCGAGCGCTTCCTGTTTCTCGACATCAGCGGCCTGCGCCAGGCCTTTGCAGGCATCGCCGGCAACCAGGTCGAGATCGTGCTGCTGTTCTCTCAGCTCGGCCTGGGCCTCGACGGCACGGTGACGCCGGCCAACTTCTCGCTGCATTGCGTGCCGGCGGTCAACCTCTTTCCCAAGCGCGCCGACCGCATCCACATCACCGAAGGCCACTTCGAGTTCCACGTCGTCGCCGACCGCACGACGCCACTCGATTACGAGGTCTATGACGTCGTCGGGCTGCAAGGCTATGACGACGACGGCAACGAGCGCAGCTTCATGCCGCTGTATGCGCCCGATCGTGGCGCGCCGTCGCGGCAGACCGCGTACTACACGATCTGGCGCGAACCTCGCCTGCTGTCCGAGAGCGCGCGCCGTGACGGACCTCGCTCGGGCTACGTCGGATCCGAGGTCTTCGTTTCGCTGGTTGATCCCAACGATGCGCCGTTCCCGGAATCGCTGCGCCAGGTGGCGTTGCAGACGCGCTGTACGAACCGCGACCTGCCGCTGTTCATGCCGAGCAGCGGCGCGCAGGGCGAGTTCAGCCTTGACGGCGGCGTGCCGTTGACCTCGGTGCGCGCCGTAGCCGGGCCTTCCCGCCCGTCCACTGCGCTGCGCGAAGGCGGCGTGGCGTGGCGGCTGATCAACTTGCTCTCGCTCAATTACCTGTCGCTGATCGACACCGAAGGCGGCGAGGCGGTGACGGCGCTGCGCGATTTGCTCAGCCGCCTCCCGCAAGGCACCGAGACCACCGTGCGCCGGCAGATCGAGGCCTTGCAGCAGGTCGGCACCCGCGCGGTCGTGCGTCGACATCCGATGGGCGGACCCATCGCGTTCGGCCGCGGCATCGAGGTGCGGCTCACGGTCGACGAGCTCGGCTACACCGGCGGCAGCGCGTTCCTGTTCGGCGCAGCAATGCACAACTACCTGTCGCGCCACGTCTCGCTCAACAGCTTTGTCGAGACGGTGCTGGTCTCGCTGACCCGTGGCGAGCTGACCCGCTGGAAGCCGATTCGCGGCGCCCGGCCGGTGCTGTAGATCGAGTGCACCGATGAGCGAATCCATCGTCCCGACGCCGCGCAGCGCGCGAATCCCGAAACCCGGCTACGACGTCTGGCTGCGGGCCTTGACGACAGCACCGCATCGCTACGACTTTTACCAGGTGCTGCGCCACATCGAGACGGCCAACCCGCAGTTGCCGCGCCTCGGCGAGGCACTGAGGCCAACCGACGAGCCGGTACGGCTGACCCAGCCTGCCGAGCTCACCTTTGCAGCGGCGCCTCTTCACAGCGTGCAGTTCGAGACCGATGGAACGCCACGCCTGCGCCAGCGCATCTTCGGCCTGCTCGGGCCGAACGGCCCGCTTCCAATCCACATCACCGAACTGGCACGCGATCGCGAGAACCAGCATGCCGACCATGGCCTGCAGCGCTTTCTCGACACCTTGACCCATCGCTTCGCGTTGCTTTTCTACCGGGCCTGGGCGCAGGCACAGCCGGTGCTCAGCCTCGACCGCCCCGGCGACAACCCATTCGCTCGCCGCCTCGGCGCGTTGTTCGGCGTGGGCGCTGAGCCCGGCCTGGGCCGCGATGCGGTCGGCGACCACGCCAAGCTGTTCTTCGCCGGTCGACTGGCTCGCCAGGTGCGCGACGCCGACGGCCTGCTGGCGTGGTGCAAGGCGGAGTTCGACGCCCACGTCGAGGTCGAGCAATGGTGCGGTCACTGGATGTCGTTGGGCCGCGACGACCGGACTCGTCTCAGCCGCGGGCAGGGGCAGGCACTCGGTGGCGGTGCCGTTCTCGGCAGCTCGGTCTGGGATGTGCAGCACAAGTTCCGCATCGTCATCGGGCCGTTGCGCCTCGCGCGCTACCTCGACTTCCTGCCAGGTGGGACCGAATTGGCCCGCTTGCAGGCCATCGTGCGCCAATGGGTCGGTCTCGAGTTTGCGTGGGACCTGAAACTCATCCTCGCGCGCGCCGAAGTGCCATCGATGCGCCTGGGGAAGGCCGGCGGCGATCGCGCCGGCATGCTCGGCCGCTCAGGCTGGCTCGGGCGATACATGAAGCCGAACGATGCGGAGGATCTCGTCATCGACGTCGAATCCGCGATGCGCCGTTGGCGCCCTCGACACAAACCGCAGCCCATGACGCCAATGCCGGCCATGGCCTGAGCACAGCGACCGCCGCATGCACGCTGCCCGCCCCACACGCCAGACCATCAGCCTCGCCACACCTCGACAGAAGGAAACACCATGAGCGAAATCAGCCGCGTTGCCCTGTTCGGAAAACTCAACCCGCTGGCCTACAAGTCCATCGAGAGCGCAACCGTCTTCTGCAAGATGCGCGGCAACCCGTATGTCGAGCTGGTGCACTGGATCGCGCAACTCGTGCAGGCGCAAGGCACCGACCTCGAGGCACTGATCCGGCACTACCAGATCGACGCCTCCGTGCTGGCGCGCGACATCACGACCGCGCTCGACCGCCTGCCGCGTGGTTCCACCGCCATCTCCGACTTCTCCGAGCAGATCCCGGACAGCATCGAGCGCGCCTGGGTCTACGGCACGCTGATGTATGGGCAGGCGCAGGTGCGCACCGGCTATCTGATGCTCGGCATGTTGAAGACGAAGACGCTGCACAACGCGCTGCTGTCGATCTCGCGCCAGTTCGACAAGATCAAGGCCGACGACCTGGCCGACAACTTCGTCAAACTTTGTGGTGCCACACAGGAGGCGCAGCTCGGTTCGCAGGATGGCTCGGGTCTCGCCGCCGGTGTCGGTGGCGAACCAGGCACCGACCAGGGCGCGATGGCGCCGGCCGCGATGGGCAAGCAGGAGGCGTTGAAGAAGTTCTGCGTCGATCTGACCGAGCGCGCTCGAGAAGGGAAGATGGACCCGGTGACCGGCCGCGACGAGGAGATCCGCCAGATCGTCGACATCCTGATGCGGCGTCGCCAGAACAACCCGATCCTCACCGGCGAGGCCGGCGTCGGCAAGACGGCGGTCGTCGAGGGCTTCGCCCAGCGGCTCGCGCGCGGCGACGTGCCGCCGCAGCTCAAGGAGGTGTCGCTGTTGTCGCTCGACCTGGGCTTGCTGCAGGCTGGCGCCAGCATGAAGGGCGAGTTCGAGCAACGCCTTCGGCAGGTGATCGACGAGGTGCAGGCCAGCCCGAAACCGATCATCCTGTTCATCGACGAAGTGCACACGCTGGTCGGCGCGGGTGGCGCGGCCGGAACGGGCGATGCGGCCAATCTGCTGAAGCCGGCGCTGGCCCGCGGCAACCTGCGCACGATCGGTGCCACGACCTGGGCCGAGTACAAGAAGTACATCGAAAAGGACCCGGCCCTGACGCGCCGTTTCCAGGTCGTGCAGATCCCCGAGCCCGACGAGATGAAGGCCGTGCTGATGCTGCGTGGCGTGGCCACGGTGCTCGAGAAGCACCACCGCGTCCAGCTCCTCGACGAAGCGATCGAGGCGGCGGTCAAGCTCTCGCATCGCTACATCCCGGCGCGCCAGCTGCCCGACAAGGCAGTCAGCCTGCTGGACACCGCATGCGCGCGCGTCGCGGTCAGTCAGCATGCGACGCCAGCCGAGGTCGAGGACTGCCAGCGCCGCATCGAAGGCCTCGAGATCGAGTCTGGCATCATCGCCCGCGAGGCAATGGTTGGCGTGCAGACCGGCGAACGCGGCAACGAGGTCGCTGCCAAGCTGCTGGCCGAGCGCGACCGCTTGGTCGGCCTCGAAGCACGCTGGAAGGATGAGAAGGCGATCGTCGATCGCATCCTCGCCCTGCGGGCGACCTTGCGTGGCGCCGACAAGCCGGTCGATGGCACGCCGCCGCCACTGCTCGAATCGGATCGCGCGCCGCTGCTGGCCGAGTTGCATGCCGAGCAGGACAAGCTCGCCGCGCTGCAGGGCGATGCGCCGCTGATGATGCCCTCGGTCGACGCGCAAGCGGTCGCCAGCGTCGTATCCGACTGGACCGGCATCCCGGTCGGCCGGATGGTGAAGAACGAGCTCGAATCGATACTGCGCCTCGGCGAGTCGCTCGGCCAGCGGGTCATCGGCCAGCAGCACGGCCTCGACATGATCGCCAAGCGCATCCAGACCTCGCGCGCGCGCCTCGACAACCCGAACAAGCCGATCGGCGTCTTCATGCTGTGCGGCACGTCGGGCGTCGGCAAGACGGAGACGGCACTCGCGCTGGCGGAGGCGCTCTACGGCGGCGAGCAGAACGTCATCACCATCAACATGAGCGAGTTCCAGGAGGCCCACACGGTCTCCACATTGAAGGGCTCGCCACCGGGATACATCGGTTACGGCGAGGGCGGCATCCTGACCGAGGCGGTGCGGCGCCGGCCGTACAGCGTGGTGCTGCTCGACGAGGTCGAGAAGGCGCACTCGGACGTCCATGAGCTGTTCTTCCAGGTCTTCGACAAGGGTCGCATGGAAGACGGCGAGGGCCGCATGATCGACTTCAAGAACACGATCATCCTGCTGACCTCGAACGCCGGCTCCGAGCTGATCATGAACATGTGCAAGGACCCGGAGCTGCTGCCCGATCCGGATTCGCTGGCGACCGCGTTGCAGGAGCCGCTGATGAAGATCTTCCCGCCGGCGCTGCTCGGCCGCCTGGTCACCATCCCTTACTACCCGCTGTCGGGCGAGATGATGAAGAAGATCGTGCGGCTGCAGCTCGGCCGCATCAAGAAGCGTGTCGAGGCCAACCACCGCATCCCGTTCAACTACGGCGACGACGCGGTCGAGCTGATCGTCAAGCGCTGCAACAACGCCGAGGCCGGCGGTCGCATCATCGACTCGATCCTGACCAACACCGTGCTGCCGAAGGTCTCGGTCGAGTACCTGACGCGCATGAGCCAGGGCCAAGAGCTGAAAGGAATCACGCTCGGCTCGGCGGACGACGAGTTCACTTACAGCTTCGCATGACGCATCCCGACCGGAGCGTTGCTTCTCGTCCCGGCTCGCATCGGACTGACTGATGGTCACAACCGCCGCTCCGATTCCGGAAGCGAAGTTCGTCTCGGCGGGACTGGCCGAGAGCGATCTGATCTTTCGGCGCCTGAAGGGGATCGAGGCGCTCGGCGAAATGCCGGAATACCGGATCGAACTGCACCGCGCGACCAAGAAGACGGCTGTCGCGCCGAAAGAGCTGCTGGGCAAGCCGGCATGCGTGCACCTGCGCCTGCCCGACGACAGCATGCGCTACATCCATGGCCTGGTGACGCGCTTCGAGAGGGGCGGCGCGGTCGGAAGCTACGACGTGTACCACGTCGAGCTGCGACCCTGGCTGTGGCTGCTGACGCTCGGCGCCGACTGCAGGATCTACCAGGACATGGACGCGGTGGAGATCATCAAATCGGTCTTCACGGAATACCAGGGTGACATCGAGCTCAAGCTCGATGGCAGCTTCCGCAAGCGCCCCTACACCGTTCAGTACCGCGAGTCGGACTATGCCTTCGTCGCGCGGCTGATGGAAGAGGAGGGCATCTACCATTACTTCAAGCATGAGGCTGCGAAGCACACGCTGGTGCTGTGCAACAGCGCGCGTGCCCACACGCCGATCGAGGGCGGCAAGCTGGTGTGGGCCTCGGTGCAGACCGAACGCCAGCTGCGCACCGACGTCATTCAGGCGTGGAGCCAGTCGAACCAGCTGCGCTCGCTGAAGTACACGCACACCGATTTCGCCGCCGAGGGGACGACGACCAGCCTCAAGGGAGATGCGAGCTGGTCGCCTGGATACCCGGCCCGCAACGACCTGGAGGTGTTCGACTATCCCGGCGGCTACGAAGACCTTGCGATGGTCGAGGGCGAGACCGGCAAGAAGACGCAGGAGGCCAAGCGCCTGGCTCAACTGCGTGTCGACGCCTACGAGTCCGGATACGTGGTCACCCGAGCACTGACGCCGTGCCGCCATGTGGCTCCCGGCTTCACCTTCGACTTTTCCGACTATCCCAAGCTGGGGGACGCGGCCGGATCCTTTCTGGTCATCGGCGCGAACTACGACATCGAATTTGCGGGTCAGGAGGCCAATCGCGACACCGAGAGCGCGGGCTTCAGCTGCCGCTTCGACTCGGTGCCGAAGGCCGTCAAGTTCCAGCCGCAGCCGGAGGCGGTGCGCCCGGTGATCCAGGGACCGCAGACCGCCACGGTCGTCGGTCCGGCCGGCGACGAGATCCACACCGACAAGTACGGCCGCGTGAAGGTGTTCTTCCATTGGGACCGGGTCGGCAAGAAGGACGGCACGACCTCGTGCTGGGTGCGCGTCAGCACGCCATGGGCGAGCAACAAGTTCGGGATGGTCGCGCTGCCGCGCATCGGCGATGAGGTCGTGGTGGACTTCCTGGAAGGCAATCCGGACCGGCCGCTGATCACTGGCCGGGTCTACAACGGCACCAACATGCCACCCTGGGACCTGCCCGCGCAGGCCACGGTCAGCGGCATCAAGACGCGCTCGAGCAAGGGCGGCAAGGCGGACAACGCCAACGAGCTGCGTTTCGACGATGCCGTGGGCAAGGAATACGTTTGGTTTGAGGCCGAGAAGGACTTCCACCGGGTGGTGAAGAACGATTCCTGGGACACCGTCAAACGGGATGTCTGGACCGAAGTCGTTCGCGATTCGCAGCACAAGGTGGGCGGAAAGTACGAGATGACCATCGCCAAGGCCGCCACCGTCAAGGTCGACAGCGACGTCAGCATCAAGCTCGGCTCGGACACCCTGATGGAGGTGAAGCGCATGTTCAACGCGAAGGTCGACGAGGCGATCATCGTCCAGGGCGGCGAGTCGATCGTGGTGAGTTCGGGCAGGCACTTCGATCTCGACGTCGCCCAGTCGATCAAGCTGACCGGCGGTTCGAGCGTGCATGTCAAGGGTCTCGGTGTCGTCATCGACGGCGATACGTCGTTGACGATCAAGGCCGGCTCGGGTTCCGTCGTGCTCGATGCCGGCGGCGTGACGATCACCGGTAAGCTCGTCAAGATCAACTCCGGCGGCTCGCCGGGCACGGCCGAAGCCGCCGAAAAGGCGGATCCGGCGGCGCCGAAGGAGCCGGGAGCGCTGGCCGACAACAAGGATCCGTTGAAGCCGTGAGCCTTGAGACCGATCCGTCGAATGTTCGCCATGCCGTCGAAACGCAGTCCCTTGATCGTCGCCGGCGTGCGGTCTCATGCAGGTCACGATGAGCGACGCTGCCGATGCAGTCGCCGCCCAACTCGCGCCGGAGCAGTTGGTGTCCGCGCTGTTCGCAGACGCTGGCCTGCGCGTGTACGGGATGGTGCTCGGCTCACGCATGGGCGACCTGCCCGATCGCCTGGCGCAGGCCGACGGCCTCGACTTTCATTGCCTGATTCCCGGCGCGCTCAGCCCGACGCTGCGGATGCGGGCGCCTTATCTCGTCCAACTGCGGCTCGACTCGCCGTTCTCTCGCTGGTTGCTGCTGGAAGCCGCTGCAGGCTTCGCCGATTGGGGCGTGGTTGTGCGCAGCGCCGCCCGCATACTCGAGGTGCGCAGCCATGCGCGCGACCTGCGCAGTGCCGTCAGTCCCGAGGGGCGGACGTTCCGCCTCGAATGGATGGATCCGGTGGTGCTCGACATCATTCTGAGCGCCGCCGCGCCAGATCAGCTCGAGGCGATCTTCGCCCGGCTCGAGTCGCTGACCGTCACGGCGCCGCGGCGCTGGAGCGAATACCGCCTCCATGCGGGCCGCTTGCAGCGGCGTGCCGTCGACGTCATGAGGGCTGGCTGACGTGGCGATGCTCCTGAACCCGGAACAGATCGTGGGCCTGCGCACACTGCAGCGCGAGCGCGATCTGGCGTTGCTCGGCGAGCAACTGGCGCTGGCCTTTCCCGAGGCGCCGGCGCGCCTGGGCGAGCGCTTTCCGACCTTTGTCGCGCTGGCCGTGCAACGGGGCGCTCTGCAAGGCTTCACGCACCTGGTGGCGCTGGCGCGCTATCTGGCCTGCTGGGTCACGCTCGGTGCCGAGTTCGAGGCCAAGCCGGGTTTTGAATGGGCCGCGTCGTTGCTCGCTGCCAAGGCTCGCGCCGAAGGGACTCGCGTGTTCCAGCTTTGTCGCGGTGTGCGCGAACGGCTTATCGCCAAGCCGTCGCCGACCGGTGTGGCAGCGCCTGCGTTCGACGCAGCGCTCGAGCAGCTCGATGCGGCGCTTCAGGATGCCGGCGACCTCGGCGCGCTCGAGAACCTCGGCGAGCCGGCTCGTGGTGGCAGCCGCCGGCGCCTGATCTTGGGTGCCGCCTGCGATCTCGATGTGCTCGATCTGCGGCGAGCCGATGCCGCATCACGTCAGCAGTACAGCTTGATCGATGGCCAATGGCAGCGCGTGCCGGTGGCCTCGCCGATCGATGCGCTGACGCTGCGCCCTCCCGGGCACGAACCGGTGCAGCGGCCGACGTGGATCGCGGTCCTTTGCGCGCCGGCGGGCCACGAGGGCGGCGCGCGGATGCGGTTGCGCATGCGTGCGGCACAGACCTGCGACCTGCATCCGTTTGCGCGCCTGAACGACAACGTCGGCCTGCGCGACTTGCGCGGCGCGCTGGCTCTTGACGTCATCTGGCCCGTCCCCGCGCCGGTGCATGTTCCAGCGGTGCCGGCGATCATCGAGCCGACGATCGCCGCCGAAGGCAGCCCTCAGCTGCAGAGTCTGGACGTGCACAGCTGCGGCCTGCGCGACAGCGGCACGCCGATGGGTGACCTGCACCTGGTGGTCGCAGCCTTTCCGGGCGAGCAGCACCTGATGGCCTGGAAGCGCGCGCCGTGGCCGGTGCTCGCGTGGCCCGAGTCCGCCGCATCGCCGACGCTACCGGCCCCGCAGCTTCGTCTCGAGCGCGACGGCGCCGTCCTCGACTCGGCCGCCTGGCAAGCCGGGTTCAAGGCGCTCGACGACCAGTTGGCCGAGGGACTCGGCCGTCTTGCCAGCGCATGGGAGCGCGCCAGCGGCGTCACGCAGGGACGCCTCGAAGCTGAGCCGCGATTTCTGTGCGGCCATGGTGCGATCACCTGGGGTTGGGCCGAGCGGCCGCAGGGGCTTCTTGCAGCCCCGTTCATGCGCATCGCCGGTGCGATGGACCTGATCGCCTGCCAGCTGTCATTGCGTTTCAGCGGCGTGCTGTCGCTGAGCGGCTCGCTGAGCCGGCTCGGCTTGCATTGCACCGCATCCGAGCCGATGCAGGCAGCCTGGGAGCGGCAACCCGACGATCTTGATCCGCAGGCGCTGCTCGCCGGTGCCAAGGCGGCATTCCGTCAACCGTTCGTGCTCGTCGTCGAGTCGGCCGCGCGCGATGAGCTTGCCATCCTCAACGCCGGGAGCCTCGTGACCGGCGCGTTGGTCGGCAGCTGCGGTCTGCGCGTGCGCCCCGAAGGCACGGGGTTGCAGTGGTTCGCGACGCTCAGCATCGAGCCGGCGCAGGTCGTGCTGCACGTGCACGATCCGCTGCTCGGCCAGGAAGAGATCGTTCACCCGCTGCTGCCGGCGATGAGCCTGCTCGACTGGAGCCTCGGCTGATGGAACGCCTGCTCGTGCTCAAGCTCGACGCCGTCGATTGCGAGGCGGAGGCATCGCTCAACGGCGTGCCGCTGGCGCGTGTCGATGCGGCCCGCACGTGCGCGATCCTGCCGATCCACGAGTACACGGTGGCCGGCCCAAACCGACTGACGCTCGTGATCTGGCCGCGGCCGGCGGTGACGCCCGAGAGTACGGCGCTGCCGCCCGAGGCTCGCGTGGCCGACGGCAAGCGGATGGTTCAACTGCGCATCCTGCTGCCCCGCATCGGCAGCATGGCCGATGAATCGACGGCGCGCACCTTGGCGCAACTCGAATGGGCTCCGCCAGAAGGCGAGGGCTACGAGGCGCCGCTGAGCCTGACCGAGAACTTCGGTTTGCCGGTCAGCTTCCCGCGCTGGCGTTGGCTCGAAGCGCCCGCAATGGACGACACGCCGACCTTGCGCGCGCAGGCCTTGAAGGTCGTGCAGGAGCTGGGCCAGGACCTGGCGACCGGAAAGCCCGAGCGCTTTCTCGCGGCAACGCGGCTGCGCATCGAAGAAATCGCGGTGGCCTATCAGCGTCGGCCCCATGAGGAGACTGAACGTCTGCGCAACCGCTTGCTCGCGCTGCATGCCGAGCGTCGATTGAAGTGGCGCGCGCTGACGCCTGACGTGCTGTTCCTGCGGCCGATCGCGGACGGCCGCCTGATGGAATGTCTGGGCGCCGATGGCGGACCGGCGCTGACCACCGAGTCCGACGACCAGGGCAGGTCGGTGTCGCTGCCGCTTCGCGTGACCGCTGTCGAAGGGAAACTCTATGTGTTGCGCTGAGTCGCGTCAGGCCGCGCGCAACGTCGGCGTCGCCAGCGGGCAGCGCCTGCCGCAAGTGCCGGGCGCGGCGAGCAGCGAGCTCGCTTGCGTGGTGAGGCCCATCAGCACCGCGAGCTGGCCGGCCGACGTGAGATTGGCTGCTGCCACGGCAGAGAGATTCAGCGCGTTAACCGCACTCGCCGCAGCCTGGGCTTGTGCCTGCGCTGCGGTGGCGACGCTTGCCGTCGCGGCACTGCTCGCGCTGACTCGAAGCTGGGCGAGGGCCGCGAGCGGCAGCGTGCTCAGCGCGGCGCGCAGACTGAGGATCGCATTGGGCGCGCCGAGATTGACGCCGAGCGTACTCGTGACGGAGGCCAGCAGGCTGACCGCGGCCGACAGCATCGAGAGCGCACCGAAGTTCGCGGTAATCGGCGGGACCCCGAGCGTCAGGCGCGACATCGCCGTCGCGGCGGCGCTTGCCGATGCGGCGCCCTGCGCGTTGGCCGCAAACCCCATCGAGGCCATCAGCGATGCGACCGCCGAAGCGCTACCGGCTGCGGATGCCGAGGCCATTCCGCTCGCCGACGCCGCCGCGGATGCATCAAGCGCGCTCTGCAGGGCAGCGACGGCACCCGGGGCGCGCAGGTCGATGCCGTATGTCGCATGCACGCCGGTCACAACGCCGAGCAGCATCACGAGGTTGGCCTGGGCACCGAGCGCTGCAGCGAGCGCGGGTCCTGCGGTCTGCAGCATCGACCCCGATGCATTGAGCGACTGCACGCTCGCCGTCAGCGATGCCTGCAACGCGGCCCGCGCCGAAGCCGAAAGCGCCATCGTCGCATCGACGCCCATCGACGCCTTGGCTGCTGCTGCAAAGCTGGCCATCGCGGCCAATTTCGCGGTCAGGCTGGCTTGCGCGGACGCCGCAGCCGTCGCGGCGGCTGACGCCGACGCTTGCGCTGTCGCTGAGGGTGCCGAGACCCCGACCGTGACGGCGAGCAAGCCGGACGGCATCGCCGGCACGAGGGCTTGCGTCGACAGCGTCGCCGAGACCGTCGTCAGCAAGGAACCCAGTTGCTTGGAACAGAGACAGGCCATCGGCAAACCTTCGAGACGGAGGCAAAGCGGGCGCGCCCGCGCCAGGCCCGCTCGGATCATAGGGGCAGCAGCCCCCAGACCGACCGTCGGTCCATCGAGGCGCAGCCGAAACCCGTGGCCTCGGCGATCTTCCCGTTGCGCAGCGTCGTGCTCGAGCGCACGCTACCGGTGTTGCGCTGCAGGGTCCAGTGCGACAGCGTGAGGATTCATCCGGCGTGATCACCCTGACCATTATTTCGCTCAACGGCGCGCCGGTTTCGCGCGCAGCCTCGGCGACCTTCGACGAACTCGGCGGCACGATCGGCCGCGCCGACACCAATCAACTGGTGCTCGAGGACCCGGACCGCTCGGTGTCCCGGGTCCATGCGCAGATCGTGTTCCGCTCTGGTTCCTACGCGGTGGTCGACCGCGGCAGCAACCCGATCCAGGTCAACGGGCGCGACGTCGGCAATGGCCGCGAGGCGCCTCTGGCAGAAGGCGACCGACTGCAGATCGGCGGCTATGTGCTGTCGGTGCAGCGTGCCCTGGCCGCTTCCTCGGCCGCCTCTGACGATCCGTTCGCCGGCCTCCTGACGCCGTCCGGCGGCAAAGGTCCTTCAGCGCCGAGCGGTGCGCGACCCGCACCCGGCATCCCCGACCCGCTCGCGGCATTCGGCTTCGACACGAAGCCGTCCAAGGCGCCCGTCTCGTCGTCACGCGCGGCGAGCCCGTCGGCGCCCGGCGCTTCGATCGGCGGCATTCCGGAAGACTGGGATCCGTTCGCGCCCGACCCCGTGGCGAGCAGTCCGTCGGCAACCGGGCGTCCCGGTGGCGGCCCGCGCGACAGCCTCGGTCTCGACATCGGCGGTGCGGCACCGGCCGCCCTGATTCCGGGCCTCGCGGCGTCCGGCCCGGGGGGCGGTGATTCGCTCGACAGCCTGTTCGGCTTGAAGCCCGGTTTGGGCGGCGATCCGCTGGCCCAGTCCGCGTTGGCCAACCCGGCAGCCAAGCCGAACATGGCGGCAAGCGACGATCCGTTGAAGTCGCTGAACATGGCCCCGAAGGCGTCGGCCGCGACGATTGCCGACGACTTTTCAGATCTGCATCTGCCGTTCGTGGCACCACCGATGGTCGACTCGCGCAAGGCGGTCGAACCCGGTGCGCCTGCCACTGCCGCGCCTCCCGTCGCCGCGCCGCCTCAGCGTCCGCTCGCGGCGGCGGTCATGTCGTGGGACGACCCCGGCAGCGACGGCCGAACCGTCATCCGTCCTTCGGCGCGAAGCACCGAACCGTCAGCGCCCGCGGAGCTGCCGCAGGCCGCGCCGATCGAAGCGGCACGCCGTCCTGCTGTGAGCTCTCCGCCAGCGGCCGAACGGCCGAGCGCGCCGACTCCGGTCGAGCGGCCGAGTCCGTCGAAAGCGTCGCCTGTCGCGTCGACCGGCTCTGTAGAAGCAGGGGCGTTGTTGGCCGCGTTTCAGGATGGCCTTGCGACGCCCAGCGTGCAGATCGACGCATTGACGCCGGAGCTGATGCGCCTGATCGGGCAACTGGTTCACGAGGCGGCGAAGGGCACCGTCGAGCTGCTGGTGGCCCGCGCCGCGCTGAAGCGCGAAGTGCGTGCCGAAGCGACCATGATCGTGGCGCGCGAGAACAACCCGCTGAAGTTCTCGCCGAGTGCCGAGGCAGCCCTGAAGCATCTGCTCGCACCGCCGACCCACGGCTTCATGGCCGCGGCGCCTGCGATGCGCGACGCTTACGACGACCTCCGGGCCCATCAGTTCGGCTTCATCGCCGGCATGCGCGCTGCGCTCGAAGGCGTGCTCGAGCGCTTCGATCCCGCGGTGCTCGAAGGCCGGCTGACCGAGCGCTCGATGCTGGAGTCGCTGCTGCCGAGCACCCGCAAGGCGCGGATGTGGGAGGTCTTCGTCGAGCACTACCAGCAGATCAGCAACGAGGCGGCCGACGACTTTCATACGCTGTTCGGCAAGGCTTTCCTGAAGGCGTACGAAGAGCACATCGACCATTTGCAGGGGAGTGCTCGGTGAGCACCGCTGCCGAGGCGCCGCGCGTCTTCGCCGACACCGTGCACGAGCACGGCGGGCTTCCGCAGATCGAGCTGGCGATCCTGTCGCGACCCGGCGGCCGCGAGTACAACGAGGACGCCTGCGGCCATTGGCACTCCGAGGACCATCTGTGCTGCGTGGTCGCCGACGGCGCCGGCGGCCATGGCGGCGGCGACATCGCAGCGCGCATCGCGGTGCGGCACATCATCGAGCAGTTCGCCGCCGCCCCGTTGGCGACGCCCGAGCAGGTCAACGACCTGCTCGTCGACACCAACGGCGAGGTCATTCGCCATCGGGCCGACGGCGAGGCGCAGCGCCAGATGCACAGCACGGTGGTCGGCCTGTTCATCGACCTCGACAGCGGCGAAGCGCTGTGGGGCCACGCCGGCGACTCGCGCCTCTACGTGTTTCGCGATGGCGCGATGCTCGCGCACACCCGCGACCACAGCCTGGTGCAGTCGCTGGTCGAGGCCGGCGTGCTGACGCCGGATCAGATGCGCACGCACCCGCGCCGCAGCGAGCTGCATTCCGCGCTCGGCACCGAAGCCGAGGACTTGCGCGTCTCCACCCTCACGCGGCCGTGGCAATTGCTGGCCGGCGACGTGTTCTTGCTGTGCACCGACGGCCTGTGGGAATACGTCGAAGACCTGCAGATGTGCGAGAGCCTGCATCAGGCCGCAGACCCGTCGTCGTGGCTGACGGCTCTGGAGCAGCTGGTGCTGCGCAATGCCGAGGCGGCGAACAAGCCGCGCCACGACAACTTCAGCGGCGTGGCGGTCTGGATCGGCCAGCCTTCGCGTTGACCACCGCCCACCCAGTCCTCCCATGCCCAACCAAGTCTGCACCGGTGCCGCGATGACGTGCACGTTCGGCGCGAGCCCTTCGAGCTTCATCGCGACGCCGCGACCGGTGCAGACCAGCTCGATGACGGCCGGGGTCATCACCGACAACATCCCGATCACGAACATCCCGCCGTTCGGCATGTGCTCGACGCCGACCAATCCGGCAGTCGCGGCCGCCACGGCCGCGGCACTCGGCGTGCTGACGCCGATGCCGTGCCTGCCGGTCATTCCCGCACCCTGGGCTCCAGGTGTCCCGAACGTGCTGATCACGAGCATCCCGGCGCTCGACGACACCTGCAAGCTCGCTTGCACATGGACCGGTGTGATCTCGATCACTTTCGCCGGCCAGGCAACCCATCAGATTCCCTGAACGAACAACATGACCTGGCACAACAAAGTCATCTGGACGGAGGGCATGTTCCTCCAGCCGCAGCATTTCCAGCAGCACGATCGCTTCCTCGCGCGGCAGGCGCACTTGCGCTTCAGCATCACCCAGCCCTATGGGTGGGGATTCATGTCGCTGTCGCTCGATGCTGCCTCCCTGACGCTCGGCAAGATCGCCATCGCCGGCGCGCACGGCGTGCTGCCTGACGGCCTCGTGTTCGACATCCCCGGCCAGGATGCGGCGCCGCCGGCCTTCGACGTGCCGGCCGATACGCGCGACGAGCTGGTCGTGCTGGCCGCTGTGTTGCAGCGTCCTGGTGTTGCGGAGTCCGACGCCGAATCCGAGTCGGGCTCGATGCCGCCGCGCTTCCTGGCGAGCGAGGTCGAGGTCGGCGACACCAACGCGACCGGCGAGCGGGCTGCGCCGTTGCAGATCGGTCGCCTCAACCTGCGCTTGATGCTGGCGCGCGATGCGGTCGAAGGCTATGCGACCCTCGGTCTCTGCCGGGTCATCGAGCGCCGCGTCGACAACAAGCTGGTGCTCGACACGCAATACGTTCCGCCGACCTTGCACGTCGGCGGCAACGAGATCCTGACCTCGTACGTCAGCGAGTTGCACGGCATGCTGCACCAGCGCGGCGAGGCGCTGGCGTCGCGCCTCGCGCAGCCGGGTCGTTCCGGCGTCGGCGAGATCTCAGACTTCCTGCTGCTCGAGGCCGTCAACCGCAGCGAGCCGCTGTTCGCGCAGTTGCGACAGACCTCGGTGCTGCACCCGAAAGAGCTCTATCACGTTGGCGTCTCGTTGGCCGGCGACCTGGCGACATTCCGCGACAAGCGACGTCCGGCGAACCTGCCGGCTTATCTGCACGATGACCCGGCACGCTGCTTTCGGCCGCTGATGGACGACCTGCGCCAGTCGCTCTCGATGGTCATGGAGCAGACCGCGATCCCGATCGAGCTGCAGGATCGAAAGCACGGCATCCGCGTCTCGGTCATTCCCGACATCGACCTGCAGCGCAACGCGCAATTCGTGCTCGCCGTCAACGCGCAGATGCCCGGCGAAACCTTGCGCGTGCGCTTTCCGGCGCAGGTCAAGATCGGCACGGTCGAGCGCATTCGCGATCTCGTGCAGCTGCAGCTGCCGGGTGTCACGGTGCGGCCGATGCCGGTCGCGCCCCGCCAGATCCCGTACCACGCCGGCTTCACCTACTTCGAGCTCGACACGCGCGGCAACGAGATGTGGAAGCAGCTCGAGACCTCGGGTGGCCTCGCGATTTATCTCGCCGGCGAATTTCCGGGCCTCGAGCTCGAGTTCTGGGCGGTGCGGTCATGAAGACCGGCCAGCCGACGCTCTTCGCCTCGGCATCGATGAACGTTCTTTCAGACTGAGTTGACCATGAGCGACAACAACGATCCCTTCGCGGCGTTCGGCTCGGACCGCACTGTCATCAAGCCGAGTGCGGGCAGGGCGCCGCGTGCGGGTTCGGCAGCGCCCGAGGCCGCAGGCGGAGTCGGTGCCGGCGCCGGCGCCGCCGCGCCCGCCACCTCGGGGCGCGACGCGCCGCTCGCGATGGACGCGCTGATGTCGACGAGCATCAACCCGCTGGTCGCTGCGGCCGCGCCGCTGCTCGCGGCGGGGCCGCGCGTGCGAACGACGGCGCGCCACCCGAATCCGGCCGGTCTGAAGGACGCGCTCGCCGACGGCATCCGCAAGTTCGAGGCGCAGGCGCGCGCGCAAGGCCTGCCGAACGAGCAGGTCGTGGCCGGCCGCTACATCCTGTGCACTTTCCTCGACGAGTGCGCGGCGAGCACGCCGTGGGGCGGGGCGGGCGCCTGGTCGGCGCAGAGCCTGCTCGTGCAGTTTCACAACGAGACGTGGGGCGGCGAGAAGGTCTACCAGCTGATGTCGAAGCTGGCCGAGAACGTCGATGCGAACCGCAACCTGCTCGAGCTGCTCTACATGGTGTTGGCGCTCGGCTTCGAAGGACGCTACCGGGTGCTCGACAACGGCCGCGCGCAGCTCGACAGCGTGCGCGAGCGGCTGGTGCAGATGCTGCGCCAGAGCCGCGGCACCTACGAGAAGGCGTTGTCGCCGCGCTGGCAGGGCGTCGAGCAGCGCGTCGCCAAGATGCACGAAGGCTTGCCGCTCTGGGTGCTGGCGTCCGTGGTCGCGCTGCTGCTCGGCGCGGTCTTCGCCGGATTGCGCTTCAAGCTCGGCGGCGATGCGAACGCGCCGTTCTCGGTGCTCGCAGGTCTCGACGCCAAGGCGGCGCAGGTCACGGCGGCAACGCCGCCACCCCCACCGCCGCCACCGGCCCCGAAACCACGCCTGGCGGGCTTCTTGAAACCGGAGATCGAAGCCGGCCTGGTGCAGGTGCAGGACCTCGCCGATCGCTCGATCGTCACGATCAAGGGCGACGGCTTCTTCGAGCCCGGCAGTGCAGTGATCTCGGGCAGCGTGCTGCCGCTGCTCGGGCGCATCGCGCAGGCGCTCAACGACACGCCGGGCAAGGTGCTGATCACCGGCCACACCGACAACCAGCCGATCCGGACCTTGCGCTATCCGTCGAACTGGCATCTGTCGCAGGACCGCGCCGACGCCGTCAAGACCGAGGTCACGAAGACCGTCAAGGTGGAGCGCATGCGGTCGGAGGGACGAGCCGATTCCGAGGTCGTCGCCGACAACAACACCGCGCCAGGCCGCGCCAAGAACCGGCGCGTCGAAATCACCCTATTCGTTCCGAGCGCCAGCAGCTAAGGCGCATCACGCCGGCCCTTGACGTTGCATCCGATCGCTCACCTTTCCCTCCAGGCCTCCGCATGAAGAAGTTTCTGCTGATCCTCTTCCATCCGCTCGCGCTCTCCATCTATGGGTTGCTCGCACTGGTTGCGCTGATCTGGTGGGTGGGACCGTTGATCGCGTTTGGCGAGCGCCGCCCGCTCGACGGCATCTGGGAACGCCTGATCGCGATCGTCGCGATCCTGCTGCTGGTCAGCATCGTCGCGGGCGTTCGCGCGATGCGGCGCAAGCGTGCCGATGCCGCGATGGTCGGCGAGCTCGCGGCCGGCCCGAACGCGTCGGACCGCGAAGGCGAGGTGCTCGGCCAGCGCTTCACCGAGGCATTGAAGGTGCTCGAGGACAGCGCCAGCGCGTCCGGCAAGCGCTCCTTCTTCAAGCGCAGCCAGTACCTCTACGAGCTGCCCTGGTACATGTTCATCGGCGCGCCCGGCTCGGGCAAGACCACCGCGCTGATGAACGCGGGGCTGGCTTTCCCGCTCGCCGGCAAGATGGGTCAGGCGTCGATCAAGGGCGTCGGCGGCACGCGCAACTGCGACTGGTGGTTCACCGACGAGGCGGTGCTGATCGACACCGCCGGGCGCTACACGCTGCAGCAGTCGGACGAGCAGGTCGATGGGTCGGCCTGGGAGAAGTTTCTCGGCCTGCTGAAGAAGACCCGGCCCCGTCGTCCGATCAACGGCGTGCTGCTGACCGTCAACGTCCAGGACCTGCTGCAGCAGACGCCGGCCGACCGCAAGGAGCACGCATCGAAGCTGCGCCTGCGCCTGCAGGAGCTGCACACCCACCTCGGCGTGCGTCCGCCGGTCTACGTGATGGTGACGAAGTGCGACCTGATCGCGGGCTTCAACGAGACCTTCGGCGAGCTCGGCAAGGAAGAGCGCGACCAGGTCTGGGGTTTCAGCTTTCCGTACGATCCGCGCGGCAACGACACGCCGATGCAGGAGTTCGGCAGCGAATTCGCGGCGCTCGAGACGCGCCTGCGCAATCGCCTGATCGACCAGATTGAGGTCGAGCGCGACCCCTTGAAGCGGGCCGCGATCTTCTCGTTCCCGCAGCAGTTCGCCGGCCTGAAGGGTCTGCTCGGCGGCTTTCTCGAGATGGTCTTCGACGGCGGCGGCAACCTCGAGCAGCGCAGCCTGCTGCGCGGCATCTATTTCACCAGCGGCACGCAGGAAGGCACGCCGATCGATCGCGTGATGGGCACGCTCGCGCGCACGTTCGGCGTCGAGGCCAAGCCGGCATCGATCGCGTCCTCACGCGGCAAGAGCTTCTTCCTGTCGCGGCTGCTGAAGAATGTCGTGTTCGCCGAACAGGGCCTGGTCGGCGAGAACCGGCAGGTCGAGACGAGCCGCCAGCGCATGCGGCTGGTCGGCATGGCGGTGATCGGCCTCTGCAGCCTGGCGCTGCTCGGCGGCTGGGCCGTCAGCTATCTGCACAACAAGAGCTACCTGGCGGACGTGCAGGCGCGGGTGCCCGAGGTCAAAGCCGCGGTCGATGCGCTGCCGCCGGCCAACAACCTTGACGTGTCGGGGCTCGGTCAGGTGCTCGACAAGGTGGTCGCGGCGCCGAAGTCGGCGACCTTCAATGTCGACAAGCCGCCGCTGCTGAACACGCTCGGTCTTTACCAGGGCGACTACGTCGAGGCCGGTGCAGACATCGGCTACCAGCGCCTGCTCGACCGCGCGCTGCTGCCGCGCGTCGCCAAGCGGCTCGAGGAGCGCCTGCGTGCGGTCAACCGCGACAACCTCGAGGTGGCTTACGAAGCGCTCAAGGGCTACCTGATGCTCTACACGCCCGAGCATTTTGATGCCGATCAGCTGAAGGCCTGGGTCACGCTCGATTGGGAGATGAATCTCGCCGGCACCTTGAACCCGCAGCAGCGCGAGGCGCTCGGCACCCACCTCGACGCGGCTCTGGCGAAGGGCGCGCCGCGGGCGCTCGCGCCGATGGACGCCATCCTCGTCGCCAACGTGCGCGACATGCTGATCGCCTACCCGCTCGAGTACCGCATCTTCAGCCGGTTGCGTCGCGCCCAGGTCGGCGGCAACTACGCCGAGTGGTCGGTGGCATCGGCGGGCGGGCCGAACGCGGCGCAGGTGTTCGAGCGCGCCAGCGGTCAGCCGATCACGAAGGGCATCCCAGGCCTCTTCACGCGCGACGCCTACTTCAAGGAGTTCAAGGGCTCGGTCGACAAGGTCGCCAAGCAGATGGCCGACGAGCAGCGCTGGGTGCTCGGGACCGTGAAGCCTGGCGCGGCGCCGCAGGCGACGATCACCGACGCCGAGATGACCGAGCGGGTCCGCCGCCTGTATCTGCAGGAGTACATCAAGGTGTGGGACGCGTATCTCGCCGACGTGCGCCTCATCAAGCTCGGCGGGATCGAGCGCAGCCTCGCGGTCGCACGCATCCTGGCGGCACCGGACTCGCCGTTGGCGGCCTATATGCGCGCCGTGACGCGCGAGACCCAGCTGGCCGCAGCGGCCACGGCCGCCGAGACGCAAACCGGCGCCTCACTGGCGGGCAAGCTTGGCGAGAAGACGCAGAAGGCGCGCGCTGAGATGGCGGCCCTGGTCGGCAAGCCGGCCGATCCGACCGGCCCGCGTGCGGCCGGTGGACCGCTCGAGGCGATGGTCGACGAGCACTTCGCGCCGTTGCACCGGCTGGTCACCGGGCAACCGGCGCCGATCGATGAGGTTCTTAAGCTGTTCAATGAGGTCTACGTGCAGCTCGCTGCGGTCGATGCCGCGCAAAAGAGCAAGAGCGCGCCGCCGCCTCCGGGCGCTGGCGGCGGCGGTGCCGCCAAGGCCGCGGCCGGGCTGCAACCGGAGCCGATCAAGACGATGCTCGAGACACTGGCTGATGCCGGCGCGAGCCAGAGCCGCACCGCCGAGCGGCAAGGCCTGTCGTCCGAGCTGAAGCCGATCACCGACCTCTGCACGCGCACGGTCGCGGGCCGCTTCCCGTTCGCGCAAGGCTCGAAGTCCGACGTGCTTCCGGACGACTACGGCCAGCTGTTCGGCGTCGGCGGCATGTTCGACGACTTCTTCCAGCGTCGCCTCGCGACCCTGGTCGACATCGGCGCGACGCCGTGGGTCTACAAGCCGCTGGCCGACGGCAGCAAGCCGCCGGGCGGCGCCTCGCTCGCCGACTTCCAGCGCGCCTCACGCATTAAGGAGGCGTTCTTTCGGGCCGGCGGCAAGGTGCCGGGCTTCAAGGTCGACCTGCGCGTGCTCGAGATGACCGAGGGCATGAAGGACCTGACGCTCGACATCGACGGGCAGCCGTTCAAGTTCGTCGCGGGCAACACCGCGGCGCAGACCGTCAGCTGGCCGAGCCCGCGCGTCGCGTCGCAGATCAAGCTGGGTGCCGATGCCGGCGCGCCGCAGGTCTTCGAGGGGCCGTGGGCGCTGTTCCGGCTGTTCTCGAAGTTCGAGAACCGGCCGTCGCCGCAACCCGAGAAGTTCACCGTCATCCTCCTGCTCGACGGCAAGCGCGCAACGATGGAGGTGACCTCGAGCAGCGCCATCAATCCGTTGCGGATGCGCGAGATGCAGACCTTCCGCTGTCCCGATTCGCTCTGACGATCGATAGCGCCGGGCAGCATGCACGCGGATGAAGTCACCGGCTGGTACGGCAAGCTGCCGAGCCTCGGCGACTTCGCGTCGCGCCGGCTGCCTCCGGCGTTCGTCGAGCCGTGGGACGACTGGCTCGCGCGTGGACTGGCGGTTTGGCGCGAGCAGTCGCCCGACGGCTGGCTCGACGGCTACCTTGCCAGTCCGAGCTGGCGCTTCGTGCTGATGCCGGGCGTGTTGGGCGGCGCTTCGACCGAGGGCTCCGCGGCGTGGGCCGGCGTGTTGATGCCGTCGGTCGACCGCGTGGGCCGCTACTTTCCGTTGACCTTGGCCAGTCCGCTGCCAATGCTGCCCGCCGATGCGGCGGAATTGAACGACCTGCTCGGCTGGCTGCAACGCCTCGACGATCTGGCGCTCGACGTGTTGCACGACGACTGGCCGGTCGATCGGCTCGAGACCGAGCTGGGTGGTCTGGGCGCATGGACGCCTGCGACAAGACAGACCGCGGTTGGTGGTCTGCCGGATCGATGGGCCGCATCGGCCCAGCTCGAGGTTCGGCCGCGCGGTGGCATCGCTGAAGTGTTGACCGCCAGCGCGCACGACGCGCTGTTGCAAGCTCTGCACGCAAAGGCCCTTTGGCTCAGCGACGACGGCGCGGCTCGGCCGATCCTGCGGCTGACGGCAGGTCTGCCGAGCGGCACCGACTTCTCAACGCTGCTCAGCCGAAGCGGCGACCCGATTCCCTCCTGACATCACTCGACTTGCAAGGCACACATGACCGACAGCACCGATTGGGCTCCGAACTTCGGCGGCATCAGCCTGCCGCCCCCGAAGTGGGCCGCCAAGCGCCCGGTTCGCATCGCGCTGCTCGGCGACTTCAGCTCGGGGGCGCTCGCGGGCCGGCTCGAGTCGGGCGCCGCATTGGCGAAGCGCAAGCCGCTGCCGGTCGAATTCGATTCGCTCGAGGATGCGCTCGCGCGCATGAAGCTGAAGCTGCAGCTGCCGCTCGGCGCCGACGGCGCGCCGGTCGAGATCGACGTCTCGGATATCGAGTCGTTCCACCCCGATCAGCTCTACAACAACCTCGACATCTTCTCGGCGCTCGCCTCGCTGCGTCAGCGCCTGAACACGCCGTCGACCTTTGCGAAGGCGGCAGCGGAAGTGCAGAGCTGGAGCAAAGGCGCAGGCAAGCGCGCCTCGAGCGTGAACCGCCGCGCCCGCGCACGGGGGGCGGCGCCGTCGAGCGGTGCGACGCTCGACGACTTCGCTCGCCTCACCGGCCGGCCGGCGGTCGCGAAAGGTGCCGACGATTCCCTCGATGCACTGTTGCGCAGCCTCGTCGGACCATTCGTCGTGCCGGCCGTCAACCCGAACAAGGATGCGATGGTTGCGACCGTCGACAAGGCGCTTTCCGACACGATGCGCGCCGTGCTGCATCAGCCCGACTTCCAGAATGCCGAGTCGCTGTGGCGTGGTGTTGACTTCTTGCTGCGCCGCCTCGAGACCAGCCATCAGCTCCAGGTCCACCTGATCGACCTCAGCGCCGAAGAGCTCGCCGCCGACCTCAGCGCGGTGACGGACCTTTCGGAGAGCGGCCTGTACAAGCTGCTCGTCGAGAAGCCATCGCAGGACGCCGACGGCGGTTACACCTACATTTGCGGCGCCTACCAGTTCGACGCGACGCCGCCGCATGCCGATCTGCTCGGCCGCGCAGCCGTGGTGGCGGCGCACGCCGGCGCGCCGTTCATCACCTCGATCAACACCGATCCGTTCACCGACCGCAAGGAACCGCCGCACCGCCTGGTGCGCGACGCGTTCGCAGCGCTGAAGGCGATGCCTGACGCGTCCTACCTCGGGCTGATCGGGCCGCGCTTCCTGTTGCGCCACCCTTACGGCAAGCGCAGCGACCCGATTTCGAGCTTCGCGATGGAGGAGTTCACGAACGAGGACGGCCTGCGCGGCATGCTATGGGGCCATCCGAGCCTGCTCGCGATGTGCGTGCTGGCGGTGCACGGCGGGCAGATGACGATCGACGACCTGGCGTTCCACCACTACGTCGACGCCGACGGCGACAGTGTCGCGCTGCCGTGCACCGATCGGCTGATCAACACCCACGCCAGCACGCTGCTGCGCGACTACGGCATCAACGGCGTGATGGCGCACAAGGGCGAGGCGCTGGTGCGGTTGACGGGTCTCGAAGCGATCAACGGTGATGGCCTCGCGGCGCCCGGCGGCACCGGCCGCAAGGCGCCGAGCGATTCGCGCTTCGCGCTGCGCAGCAAGCCGGAGCGCGACGACAAGGTGGCGGTCGACTGGACGCCGGCGCAGCGCAAGGCCGGCACGGTGGGTGTGTCCGCGGCGCCGCAGCGCCTGGTCGACGACACCGAGGAGGCCGCCCCTGCGGCAACCGCTGAAGCGCCCGAGGCGTCCACGGCCGAAGTCGCGCCGGTCGAATCCCCATCCGCAGAGGCCAGTGCTACGGCAAGTGACGACACCAGTGAGCTCGATGCGCTGCTGGCCAGCCTCAACGACGATGCGCCGCCTGCCGAGGCGCCGGCGGCAGCCAGCGACGAGCCTGCGATGGATCCCGAACTCGAAGCGCTTCTCAAGTCGCTCGCGTGAGGATAGTCGCCGTGTGGGCCGAGATCAGCGCAGGTCCGGTCTCAGCGAATGTTGTGCGCGATCGCCCACGCCGCCCAGCCGTAGAACAGCAGCGGCAGCACCACCACGGCAATCCGGTCGATCCGAAAGGCGAGCTCCCGCCGTCGGCTGACCTCGAGCTTCAGGCACAACGCAGAGAGGAGCAGCGTGCCGAAGATGAAGGCCAGCGCGATCATGTGCATCTTGTCGGCCAGGGTCATCTCGCCGGAGTCGGGCACCAGCGAGGCCGAGATGAACGCGCTCGCGGTCACCGCGAACAGCGAGCCGATGCCCATGCCGAAGCGCGCATCGAGATCCGACGGCTTGACCAGGAAGGCGACAAAGGCCACCGCGGTTGCGAGCAGCACGGTGCTCAGCAGCTTGATCGCCGAGCCCTGGCTGCGCCGCTCGATGTCGACGCTGAACATGAAACGCGAGTATTCCGAGCTCGCGTTGGTCGGCAGCGAGACGTCGCCGTAGTTGGTGCGGTAGACCTTGGTCTGCACGTCGGTGACGAAGTTCGAGGCGGTCCAACCGGCCATGTCGATCTCGTCGCCGAGGCCCGAGTTGCTCTTGTCGGCGACGAACACGAGGTCCTTCGCGGTCAGCGAGCTGTCCTCGATCTTCACCGTGATCGAATGCGAGTCGAACGGGAAGCGCGCCAGGTCCCAGGTCTCGGACATCGTCGCCGAGACGCGCACGGTCGCGTAGCTGACGTCGCCGATTTTCTTCTCGACGACGCTGCTCTTGTTCTCGATCTTGCCGTTGATCAGCTCGAAGCTGTCGAGCGGCTTGTAGTCGGCGAGCGGACCTTCGGCCTTCCAGCGGAACCACACGTAGAAGTCGATCGCGTACTTGTTCTCGCGAAAGTTCAGGCTCTCAATCTTGCTGACATACGCGCCGGTCGCCACCTGCGGCGCCGCTTGCGCTGCGGCCGGGTTGCCGGCGAGCAGCGTGAGGAGCGCCGCCATCATCATCAACACGGCCTGCTGGCGGTCTCTCATCTGAACCTTTCGGTTGGGGCGGCTAAGGGCACCGGCAGGCGCGGTGTGCGCCGGATTATGGCGGCGCGAACGCATGGATCCGGCTGCCTTTCGCTATCGTTTCCGTCCATCGACGCGCGGCGAGCACGGTGCCAAAGTACGCCGAACTGCGTTGCGGCCCTTGTTGCATCGGGGCTCGCGCCGCGGCGCTTTCACATGAACGAACCGGCCATCCGATGAGCACGCCCGACGACGACGACCGCACCGTGATTCGTCCTCCCGGGGCCGGCAAGACCGCGACGGCGACATCGGTGCCCACCACGTTTGCGCCGTCGGCGTCGACCGGCACCGGCGTCACGCTGCCGCCGGGCTCGTTCGTCGCCGCGTCGAGCGCGGGCGAGAGCGGCAACGCACTGCCGCTCGGCACCTACCTGAGCGAGTTCGAGCTGACCAGCGTGCTCGGCGAAGGCGGCTTCGGCATCGTCTACCTGGCGCGCGATCACTCGCTCGAGCGCCGCGTCGCGCTGAAGGAATACATGCCGGCCGCGCTTGCCGCACGCACCGGCCAGACCCAGGTGCAGGTCAAGTCGGCGCGCCACCAGGACACGTTCGACGCCGGTCTCAAGAGCTTTGTCAACGAGGCCAAGCTGCTGGCCTCGTTCGACCATCCGTCGCTCGTCAAGGTCTATCGCTTCTGGGAAGCCAACGGCACCGCGTACATGGTGATGCCGTTCTACGAAGGCATCACGCTGAAGGACAAGCTGCGCGCGCTCGGCGCGCCGCCCGATGAAGACTGGCTGATGGGGCTGCTGGCGCCGCTCACGGAGGCGCTCGCCGTGGTGCATTCGGAGAACTGCTACCACCGCGACATTGCGCCCGACAACGTCATCCTGCTCAACACCACCGGCAAGCCGCTGCTGCTCGACTTCGGCGCCGCGCGCCGCGTCATCGGCGACATGACGCAGGCGCTGACCGTGATCCTGAAGCCGGGCTACGCACCGATCGAGCAGTACGCCGAGGCGCCCGGCATGAAGCAGGGCCCATGGACCGACGTTTATGCGTTGGCGGCGTCGGTGCATTTCGCAGTCCAGGGAAAGACGCCGCCGACCTCTGTCGGGCGTCTGATGAGCGACAGCTTCGTGCCGCTCGCGCAGGCCGCGGCCGGCCGCTACAGCCCGCGCTTCTTGGAGGCGATCGACCGTGCGCTGCGGGTGCGGCCGGAAGAACGCACGCAGACGATCGCCGACCTGCGCGCCGACCTCGGTCTGGCGGCCGGCGCACCCGCTTCACAAGTCACCATGATGGGCGCGCACGGCGGAGCGGGCGACGCGACGCCGACCCGTTTCCTGCCGTCGAACTTCGATCCGCTGGCGAGCGCGGCGGCGGTCGCAGCGCCGGCCGCAGCGCGCAGCGCGCCCAGCCCGGTGAGCGCCAGCGCCGCACCGGCACCCAACCGCATGCCGCTGTTCATCGGCATCGGGGTCGCGGTGCTCGTTGCGGCGGGTCTCGGCGGCTATCTGCTGCTGCCCTCGGATCCGGTTGCGCCGCCCGCAACGCCGGCTGTGTCGGCCGCGCCAACGCCTGCGCCCGCAGCCATACCGGCCGCCCCTGCACCGGCCCCTGCGCCGATCGCCGCGGTGCCGGCACCGCCTGCCGCGCCGGCTCGGTTCGATGTCGGCGACCAGTTCGACCGCGTGATCGCCGGGCAGACCGCCGGCTTCGCGGTCAGTGCGGCGGCAGCCAAGCCGCAGCTTCGGATCGGCCGCGACAAGCTGACGTTCACCGTGAAATCGGCGCGCGATGGTTTTGTCAACGTGCTGCTCGAAGGGCCCGACGGCGCCCTAATGCAGCTGTTCCCGAACACGCAGAGCACCGACAACCGCATCAAGGCCGGTCAGGCCCTGACGTTGCCGCAGGCGAACTGGGTGCTGGACACGGCCGAGCCGGCCGGGCCGGAGCACTTCCTCGTGGTCGTGAGCCAGCACCCGCGTGAGTTCAGTGCGCTCAGCAACAAGCGCGAGTTCTACTTCCTGACCCTGCCGACCGGCGAAACCGCCAGCGCGCTGGCGGCGCAATGGAAGCGCAGCACGCCGATGCTGCTCGGCACGCCGGCCGCAAAGGCGGCCTGCGAAGGGGCTGCCTGCGACGAATACGGCGCGGCCCGGTTCACGGTCGAGGTCGTGAAGTAGCGCGGGCGACGCGCGCATAAAAAAGGCCCCGCCAAGGCGGGGCCAATTGGGACCCTCTTCAGGAAGATTAGGCCTGCTTGCGACGGCGTGCGACGAAGCCCATTGCGCCGAGACCGGCCATCATGAGCGCGTAGGTTTCCGGCTCCGGGATCGGCGCAGCGAAATGCACCGAGCCGCCGCCGTTGTCGATCATGAAGCCGTTGGCCGTCGGGGTGACCGTACCTTGCGGGTTGATGA
>Ga0207701_10000766_pt1 | contig 33939 bp, 23 predicted proteins | sample KBSSwiSSwithPhiX_FD_184294 | JGI IMG/M metagenome (GOLD analysis project Ga0207701, IMG submission 184294) | Switchgrass rhizosphere bulk soil microbial communities from Kellogg Biological Station, Michigan, USA, with PhiX - S5 (SPAdes) (version 2) | ecosystem: Environmental > Terrestrial >... | reverse complement strand
CTTCCGACCGAGCGTTCGCGGTATCCGTTCGCGTTCTGGAAAACCGACGCGGAGAGCGACAGTGACACTCGTAGCGCGCCGCTTCAGCGGCGCGTCAGAACCGTCCGAACGCAAGCGCGATCGCCAAGCTGAGGGTTGCGTTTTGACGCGGCGCTAAAGCGCCGCGCTACGTGTGCACCTGAAACGTGTAGACTGACGCCCGTGTCGACGTCGCAACGCGTCTCAGTTCTTCATCGCACCCTTGCTGCGGCCGCACTCAGCGCCATCAGCGCTACAGCCTACGCGCAGGAGACCACACGCCCACTCCAAGTCAGCGTCGAGTACTCTGCTCTCGGACTCGTGCCGGAGTCCGGCCGAAACACCGGGGTCAGCGGATTCGGCGTCCGTGTTGACTACCGCTTGACCCGCCGCATCGATGTCGAAGGGCGCGCGTTGTGGTTCCCGTCGAAATCGCTGCAGGAGTTCCAGGCACAAGGCGGACGCACCAGTCAGTTTGGCGCGGGCATACGCGGGCGGTTTATCGCGACCGAACGCGCGTCCTTTTACGGCCTGCTCTTGCCTGAGCTTTTGCACTTCTCAGATGCGATCGTCGACCTCGGCGGATCCGACATCACGGCCGGAGGCACCACGCACTTCGCGTTGGATTGGGGCCTCGGCGCGGAGATCAAGGCCAACGATCGCTGGGCCGTTCACGGCGACTTCACTGGCCCGCTCTACATGATTCGAGAGACTCCAGAGGACTGTTCCGAACCGGGTCCAAATGGTGCGGTCTTGTGCTTTTCGCTTGCCCCGCGAATCGTCAATGTGTGGCAAGTCAGCGCCGGTGTCAGCTACAGCCTCGGACCGATCCGTCACCAACCGGCCGAGGAACCGGTCGCCGGTGCGTGGGAGATAGGTGGTCAACTGGGAGCGGTGACAACAGCGGGGGCGCTGACGACCACCTTGAGGACACTGCCCGCGCTCGGCGGCTTCCTATCGTACCGCCTGTTCCCCGCGACTTATGCCGACGCGGCGGTGAGCTTCTCCACCCGCGACGTGCGGGTTCGCACGGCCTGGGACGGTGGGCATCTCACCCAGGCGCTCGGCGGCGTGAAGATTGGCGCGAGGAAAGACGGCTACGGCCTGTTCGGCAAAGTACGACTTGGAGTCAACAGTCAGTCCGGCGCGGTTTCTGCCATGGAGGCCGGGCACGTACGGTTGTCGCGCGCCAACGCGCTGGCGATCGATCTCGGTGGCGTATTCGAACAGTACTTCGCCAGGGGTCTGCTGATTAGATTCGACGGCGGCGACACCATCTCCGTGTTTGGCCCGACGACGTACGTGAGAAACGGCATCACCATGCGGCTGCCCGCACCGGAGTGGGTGGACAGCCTGCAAATGTCCCTGGGATTCGGATGGCGATTCTGACGGTCCGTCACTCGTCCTGGAGCGCACGCTGCCAGTTACCGCGGACAGCGTGAACAGCAGGGACGAGAGGCCGTGGCGCCGACTGCACCAGGCAACAGTGCAGCCGCAAGTGAACGTGGCATACCGGCAACGTCAACGTGACGTTGTCTTGGGGGATATCTCGTTCCAGTAGTCGTGCTGGCCTGGATACGCCGTAACGTCGGGCATGTGCCGCAGAATGGCCCGCCGCATCTCGAGCACGTCAAGCTTGCCTTCCTTTTGGTAGATCAGCGTACCGTCCGCCGCTATCACCGCCGTGAAGGACGTCGCGGGGTTCCATTTGGCGCCGAACGCGGCCTGGAAACTCTGGACGTCGGTGGTCGGCAGCTGGAGATTCGTGTTCCCGGCGTGCTGCTTCTGCAGGAACGCCAGAACGGCCGACTCCTCACCAGGCGCGTTCGTCGAGACGGTGACGAAGTCAAGGCTGGCGTACCGCGCGCTGCGATTTCGGTACATCCAAAACGTCGTCTGGAGATCGGTAAACTGCGCGACGCAGGTGCTGCACGCCGTCGTCCAGAAGTGCACGAGCAGGATCTTGCCGGTCCCATTGGCGCGCAGCTTCGCCAGATCCGCAGCGGTCGCCATCGTGAGCTTGACTGGCTCCGCCGCGATCCTGTCCTGCTCCTGCTCGACGCCGGTCGCCTTCGTCAGCCATTTCGTCGTGCAGCCGAAGGCCTTCGTTTCCTGAACCGGCACGGGCTTGCCGGAGAGCAGCGCGTCGATCGCGGCGCGGGCGTCTCGAGATTTCACGAGGGACTCGTTGACGTTGTCATCAATGCGACCCTGATACTGCAGCGTGCGGTTCCGGTCGAAAAGGAAAATGTGCGGCGTCGCGACGGCGCCGAACTTTGCCGCGGTGGTCTGCGTTTCGCCGTCATAGAGATACGGCCACTCGCGGTGCCGATAGGCTGCCCGGATCTTCATCGCCTCCAGTGAATCCGGGACATCCGTGTACCCCATCTCGTCCAGCCGGACGGCGCGTGGGCTGTTGGGATTGATTGCAACGACCGTGACCCCCTTGTTCCGGTAATCCTCGTAGATCTTCTTGATGCGTGTTTCGTACAGCATCGACACCGGACAGTGATTCGACTCGAAGACGATGGCCAGAACCGGAGTCTTGGCGTACTCGCTCAGCTTATGAATCTTGCCGTCCACACCGGGAAGGGAGAAGTCCGGCGCTTGCGCTCCGATAGGAAGAACCGGGTGATCGCGATCGGGTTGAATGCCCTTCGTCTCGCTCCTGGCTGGCGCTGGCGCCTGGCCAGCTGCCAGACTCTGAGCCCACGAAAAGGTCAGCGCAACCAACAGAAACGCGGTTACCTGGCGCATGCGGTCCTCCAAATCTGAGCCCGACCAGAGTCACCCTTTGCTGGGCATTGAATCACAACCCGGCCCCGTCGTGCCCCTGCCGGCGGGGCCTGAGCCGCAGCTTGCGTCAGGACACCGCGCTACGGATGCTTGGACGGCGCGTTCATCTCCTTCAGCTGCTCCTGTTGATTGGCAAGCGCGGGCACACCGAGCTCTGCCCGCAACGAGTCGGAGATAACTTCGGAACTGAAGGCCCCCTGCGTCATCCTTCCTTGTTTGCCCAGGTACTGCGTCCCGTAAATCTGCGACCGATGGATCGACTGGAGATAGCGGTCGAGCGTCGCGCTCGCGATCCACAGCGCCCCGTTATCGCCCTTCGCGATTGCGATCATCGCCAGAGTGTGCGCGAGCAGATAGTCGTCCGGCGTGTCGCCATGCTGGAACACGAACGCCGCCGCCCTGAAGTCTTCGCCCGTGTGCAACTGATCCTGCGCGAGAAGACGGCGCGTGCGCTGCCGCCGTACGGCGTCCTCCTTGCTAATGACGGCCCATTGAGCGTCGGAAATGTTACCGGACATCCAACCCTGCCTGACTTTCTGATCCTCCGCGAAGACCGCCTGCATCTCTGCATTCGACGTGAAGGTCTCTTCCTTCAGCGGATAGGAACGTTGTGGATCCCAGTCAGTCGCAACTGCTGGAACCGTCCCACCCTGGAGCCTGGCAAAAGGCCACGGCTCGATCGGGACGCCGACGTATTGAACACTCGCCTCGTTGCCGCTCGTGAGCGTCATGTCGAACTCGTCAGGTTCAGCCGGCGCGTCCGGATCGGGCACGACAAGATGCAAGTGGTCACCCTGAACAACCAGCGACCCGACTGACGTTCGCTTCGTTTGGTTCGTCACGTGGTCGAAGGTCGCACGTTTCCCCATACCCATCCCGAAATGCTCCGGGAGGGTCCAGCTGCCGGTGTAGGTGCCCGCCTTCTCTTCGATGACCAACACCCCAAACACGCGCTGGCCGACTTTCATGACCCACGTGCCGGCATAACCCGAGGGCTTCGATGACTGCGCCGGTGGAGGCGACGTCTTGCGACACGCCGCTCCGGCGACAGCAAGACAGAGCGCGAATGTCACGGACGTCATGGCGAGCGGACGATGGATCACTGGACGAACTCCCGAGTTGCCGGGGCCCCAATTAAGAGGCCCCGGCCTGGGCGAGGTCAGAACGAAAACCGAATGTATCCCTGGATGTTCCTCGGGTTCTGATAGGCGTTGACCGCACCGAAGCCTGCCTGGTTCGGTCGCACACGGTTGGGCAGGATCTGGCCGGTCGCTGGATCGTACGGCAGATTCTGCGGCGTCACAGGATCGGTCGGATTGGTGAGCGTAAGGCTGGTCTGTCGGCCGGTAATCTGCGCGTTGTTGGGCGCGTTGAACATATCGGCTCTGAGCTGCAGCACGCGCGTGCCACCCAGCCGGATGTTCCTCGCAATCGACAGATCGATCGTGCTCGAGAAGCACCCCTTGAGGTAGTCGTTGCTCGACTCGAGCCCCACGCTGCCGACGAGCGGTCCCTGGAACGAGGCGGCGTTGAATTGGCGATAGGGATCGCTGCTGCAGCCCTTTCCCGTGTCGCCGACGATGCGGATGCGGCCGCCGAAGTCGGGGGAACCGGTCAGGTTCACGTTGCCACCACCGCTCTGGTAGCTGTAGGTGACCGAATAGGGCGCTCCGGTCAGTCCCGTCCAGATCGTCGACAGCTGCCAGTCGTTGATGATGTGTCCGACCACCTTCATCCCGGTATTGCTCGCATGGAGGTCCGGCAGATCCCACACCGCGCTGCCCTTCATCACGTGTGTGGACTGTGCTCCGGTGGTATTTCCGGGAAACTGGTTGCCGAGCAGCTTCTGAGCGTCGGCCTCGTCCGCGCGCCTGACGTATGACCCGTCTGCACGGTGATCGAACCGCGGCGCGACGCGCGCTTCGTCGTACAGCTGGACGGTGTCGTTGAATCCGAACTGGAGTCCATCCTTGAAACGACGGTTCAGTGAGAACTGCACCGAATGGTAGGTTCTCCAGCCTTCGTAGAATCGGCTCGTGCTCGCCATTGAGCTGTAGCCACGATAGGCCCGCACGAGATCCGGGTTGGTCGACGCGTACGACGTCGCGCCGGGCGTCGTGCTGACTGCCAAGGTCGGGTCCTGGGTCGAGGCGAGGAATGCGGTGCCCAGATCGATCGAATTGATGTTCCACGGCTGCTGATCGTTCCAGCTGTGGAGACCGACGTACGACACATCAAGTGATGTCGACCAGGGGAGCAGCATCTGCGATCCGACGCTGAACTGCATCGAGGTCGGCAGTTTCGCATCGTACTGGAACACCGTGATTCCCGGCGGGCTCACCGTCGACAATCCGCCGTTGCCGAGGCTCTGCAGCTGACCGTATCGGATGGTGATGATGCGAGAGCCTCCCGGGGGATTTCCGACCAGCGCCTGCGCATCGCCAGGGCGAGGGCGATCGAAATACAACCCCCACGCGCCACGCAACACGAGCTGCTGTTTACCGGTGACGTCGTAGGCGACGCCGAAGCGAGGTCCGACGTTGAGCATCGGGAACGTGTAGGTCGTTTTCTCGATGCCCTGGCCTGACTGAAACAGCCCGTTGGTCAGGTTCCCCGTGTTCGGCACGAGCGTGCCGATGGCCAGCGTCGAGTTCGGACCGAGCAACTGGCCGGTGATCGGATCCTTCGCCTGCCGATTGGTCCCGGTGCACGGGTTGACGTTGTTCACGCAACCCGCTTCGTAGAGCCTCGGCGCCTGTGACTGAACCCACTTGTCGGGCAGGAAGTTTCCGCTTTGCAGCAGCGCGTCGTGCTGCGGCTGCGCGTGAACGAGGCGCACCCCGTAATCAAGCGTCAGCTTGTTGTTGACCTTCCAGTTGTCCTGAACGTACCCCTCGGTGTTGTTGTAGGTGAAGGTCCCCTCGACGTATCGCGACGCCTGCGCGTACGAGCTGAAGCTGCCAATCGCGGCGTTGGCGAAACCGAACGACGTGTCGTACGGGTTCGTGCCCACCGTATCCTGCTGAAAGTTCAGCGTCCCGAAATTGTCGGCCGCGCCCTGCACGTTGTTTTCTCGCTTCAGGCTATGGCTGTTGTAGAACCCGGTCTTGATCGTGTGCCGGCCCATGACCTTCGTGAGGCTCGCGACAACGTCCTGCGTCGTGTTGATGTTGAGGAACCCAGGAAAGTTGATGTTCGGTGGTGCGGCTCCCGCGGTCGTGTTGCCGCTGATGACGCGGTTCCCCCATGAGAAGTTCGGAACGCGAAGGATGCGGGTGCCATCGAAGAACGGCACCTTGGCTTCGGTCAGGATGTCGTACGCGTAGTAGTCCTTGTTGAGAACCGACGCGTCCGGGAAGAGCAGTGGCAGACTCGCAAGCCCGGCGTTGTTCAAGTTCGAGATGTCGTTGGTTGGCACCGCAGTGTTCCCGCAGAAGCTCGGCGTCGGACCGCACGCAGCCAGTTCATTCCCCGCGCGCCCGTACGTCGCCTCAACGAACGTCGTCGGGTTGAGGCTGTAGTTGACCGTGACGCCCTCCGTGCCGATGCGCGGATGCACCATCTTCGAGTCATTGAATCCCGGGATGGTGCCGTTGAACACCTGTTGCCGCTGAATCGCCCCTTGATACTTGACGCTGATGCGCAGCGATGACAGCGGCTGGTAATCCAAACGGACTGCCGGCTGGTACCCGAGAATGTCCTCGGACGGACGCGTGAGCGCGTAATTCGCACCAGTCGCGGTGCTGGCGTCGTTCGGCATCGGCCACATCTTGAGAATGTTCAGACCGGGCTGATAGAGGCGATCGGCGGGAATCTTGCCGAGCACACCGCCATCCTTGAAGCACGCCGTTTGATCCGCGGCCGTGCACGCGCCCTGAATAGTTGGATCCTTGATGTACGGGTACAGGTTGCCGAGGTTGTCGCGGCTCTGCGAGAAGTCGCCCGCGCGCTCCAGCGCCGTCGGCATCCGGTAATTGACGACGTCGTTGCCGCCGGTTCGCGGAAGAAACTCGAGCGCGTGGAAGAAAAAGATCTTGTTGTTTCCTCCGGCCTTGCCGATCGGACCGCCGATTGAGTATCCGATTTCCTGCTGCTGCAGGATTGGCTTGGGGGCTCCGTTCAGGATGTTGGTCTTGCTGTTGGCATTCCAGTCCGAATCGCGGCGCACGTTGTAGAGCGACCCATGAAACCGATTCGTGCCGCTCTTGCTGACCGCGGTGATCTGCAATCCGCTCGACCGTCCGTATTCCGCCTGGTAGCCCTGCACCAGCACTTTCACTTCCGCGATCGACTCGACGTTCATCTGCACGATTGCGCCATTGCTGCCCGTATCCATGGTCGAGACGCCGTCCATCATGACGGTCGTGGACTGGACGATCGATCCAAGCCGCTGCACCTGCGCGCCGTTCATGACGACGCCGGGGGCAAGCTGACCGAGTTGGAGGAAGCTGCGGCTGGCGAAGGGCAGGTTTTCGACCGTTTGCGTGGGAATGGCAAACGAGCGCTCGCCGCTCGCGGTCTGAATGACCGGCGACTCTCCTTTGACGCTCACGGTTTCCGTCGCGCCACCGATTTCCAGCGTTAGCGCACCGATCGAGACCTGCGGGCCGGGATTGACCTGGATACCGCTCTGCTTGAGCGTCTTGAACGACGACATCTCGACTTCGATCGTGTAGGTGTCGGCGGGGATGTTCGGAAACACGAAATCCCCCGTGGCATTGGTCACGATCGGAACCGAGCGGGTCCCGCGCGTTTCGCTGACGAGCGTCACAGTGGCGCCAGGGATGACTCCCCCCTGCGCGTCCTTGACGGTTCCGGCCAACGAGCCGGTAGTGAGCTGCGCTGACGCCCACCGCGGCATCGCGAGCATGATGGCAACCACGGCCGCGCCCAAGACCCCCCTCCGGATCCCTCTCATGGCGTGTCCTCCTCCTTCAACAATCAACATTCAGCAATCAACATTCGGCAATCAGCATTCTCACGGTCGAATCACGGTTCCATCCGACCTCCTCGTAGTGCCCCACGAGTAATCAAAATTCGGCGGCCCGGCGGGAATCGGGAACTTCGCCGCGACCTTCTCGTCTACCTCGATTCCAAGACCAGGCTTTTCCTGCGCGAGCATGTAGCCGTTCTTCACCTCGGGACACCCGACAAACACGTCCTGCGTCTGCTGCGGGAAGCTGCTGCCCTCGTGGACACCAAAGTTGTAGCTGCACAGTTCGAGCGCGAGCTGCGCCGCGTGGGCAAGCGGTGAGGCATCGCCGGGACCGTGCCACGCGGTGCGAACGCCGAAGAACTCGCACAGGGCATTGACCTTGCGGGCCGCGCTGAGGCCGCCGATTTGCGAGATGTGGATCCGGATGAAATCAATCAGCCGATCTTTGATGAGCGGCACGTACTCGTGCTGCGTGTTGAACAGCTCGCCCATGGCGATCGGAATGCTGGTCTGTTGACGGAGCAGGCGGAAATGATCGTTCTCTTCCGGCGGGAATGGGTCCTCGAGAAAGAAGAGTCGATATGGCTCGAGCTGCTTACACAGATTGATCGCCTGGTTGAGGGTAATGCGCTCGTGCACGTCGTGCAGCAGCTCGACTTCGTCGCCGAGCTTGCTGCGCAGATATTCGAAGAACTTGGGCAGCATGCGGACGTACGGCGCCGGTTCCCAGATCGCGCGCGGATTGGTCGGGCCGACCGCTTCGTTCGGCTGCGCGGCGTTGCCGGTGGTGGCTCGCGCGCCGTAGCCGGCGTAGCCAGGCGTCGACACCTGGACGCGGACGTGGCGGAATCCACGCTGCATCGCACCCCGGGCGCTCTGCTCGACTTCCTCGAAGCTCGCGCCGCTCGCGTGGAAGTAGCAGTCGGCGCCGTGCCGGACCTTGCCGCCGAGCAGTTGATACAGCGGCATCTTCGCGCGCTTCGCCTTGATGTCCCAGAGCGCGATGTCCACACCGCTCATGGCGTTGAAGAGGATGCCGCCGTTGCGCCAGTACGAGCTGACGTAGCACGACTGCCAGATGTCTTCGATCTCGTCGACGTTGCGGCCGATGAGAAACGGTCTCAGATACTGATCGACGGCCGTCTGCACGACCAGCGCCCGCTGCGTGAAGGTCGCACATCCCCAGCCGACCAGGCCCGGCTCGGTGGTTTCCACCTTGACGATGACCAACCGAATGTTGTTGGGCGACGTGAGAATCGTCTTGATGTCGCGGATCTTGATCGGGGTGGTTCCGGCCACCGCTTGCGCGAAGCCCGGATGCAGCAAGCCCGACGGGATCTCGGGCAACAGCGCGCTGCGCAACTGATCCTTGGAGGTCGAGAGCAGCGAGGCGCCGCCGGCCATCGAGAGTGAACGTAATGCATCGCGACGCTTCATGGGTGGCTCCTGAAATGCTGATTGCTGAATGCTGAATGTTTGCGATCCTGAAATCTCTGATTGCTGAGTAGCGAGTGCTGAAATCTGATTGCTGCTCGGTAAGCCCGGCCACTCAGCATTCAGCATTCAGAATTCAGCCTTTCTTTGCACTCCCTCACCAATGCGTCAATGACCCGTCGGGACGACGGTAGAAGTTTTTGCGTCCCGGCTCGGTCACCTCGCCAATCTGCGTCAGCAGTTTCATCTCCGGGGTCACGCCAAGACCGGGCCGCTGGTTCGTATACGCCTTGCCGTTCTTGAAATCCAGGCACTCGGGCAGATAATCGATCGGCCGGCCGCCGTAGTTGTACTCCATCAGGACCGGACCGGAAAACGTCGAAAGACAGTTCACCAGCGCAGCGGTCGCGATCGGCCCTGTGAAGTGCGGGATGATGCCGACGGCGTGCGTCTCGCAGATCGCCAGCACCTTCATCAGCTCCGTGATGCCGCCGACGTTGGGGAGAGTCGATCGCACGAAATCTACGTCATGCGCCTCGACGAGCCGGTTGAAGTCCCACTTGAGTCCCCACTCCTCGCCATGCGTCAGCGGCACGGTCGTCATCTGACGAAGTTTGGGGATGTCCTGAAGCGCGTTCTCGTCACGAACCGGATCTTCGACGAAGAACGGCTCGAACGGCTCCATCACCTTGCACAGGCGCATGGCGTCGTTCAAGTCGAAACGCTGATGCAGGTCGATGCACCAGTTGCCGGTCGGCCCGACGCCTTCGCGCACGTCACGGCACTCCTGCTCGACCTGCTTGACCAGGGAGCGCGTGTCATACACGCCGCCAACCGGAACTTCGGCCGGCGCCATGCGAAACGCCCGATAGCCCGCCTCCATCGTCGCGCGCGCTCGTTCCTTGAGGCCCGGACGGGCGCCTGACGCCGTGTTCGGAGGCGTGACCCCTCCAGTGACGTAGCACTCGCAGTAGTCGCGCGCCGAGCCGCCGAGCAGTTCGTGGACTGGAAGGCCGAGCGCCTTGCCTTTGATGTCCCACAATGCGAGATCGAGCGCGCCCAGCGCGTGCGCCTTCTCGCGCCCCGGCGGGTAGAACCACGCAATGTAGGCTTCCTGCCAGAGCGCCTCCGTCCGGAACGGGTTCTGACCAATCAGCGTTCCCGCGCACTGTTCAAGCGTGTCCTTGGTCCCGCCCTCACCAATGCCGGTGATGCCGACGTTGGTCTCGACGATCGCCACCATGTTGCTTTGGTTGAAGAGCGGATTCAGGTTGGGCGGACGATAGATCCGGACCCGGGTAACCTTGGCTTTTGGCAGCTCCGCTGCCGCCGGACCTGAATTGAGCAGGCCAAGCGCGGGCGCTGTCGCCACAGCGCTGAAGAAGGCGCGACGATCCACGATGATCCTCCCATTCGGGATCCGGGGTCCGGGATCCGGGATCCGGATCTGGCGCGCGTAGAAGCTGGTTCCGATCGGATCCCGAATCCCGCACCACGGATCCCGACTGATTCGATTGCGGCAACACAATACCGGGAGTGGGCGCAGAAAGCGAATAACGAACCCCGCCGCTTGACACGCCGCCTCTGTCGATGTTATTAAACTCGCAGAGGTGTTATAAAAATAACATGTCGTCACGCACCCCCCAGCTGCTGACCAAACGGGAACGCCAGATCATGGACGTGCTCTATCGGCTCGGGCGGGCGACCGCCGCCGAAATCATGGCAGCCGTGCCAGGCGCTCCCGGTAATTCCACGATCCGGACCCAACTCCGGGTGCTCGAACGCAAAGGCCACGTGAAGCATGAAGAGGTGGGCTTGCGCTACCTCTACATGCCCACCGTTCCCCGGCATTCCGCCCGGAAATCGGCGCTCCGACACGTCGTCGAGACTTTCTTCGACGGATCGAGTGCCAAGGCTGTCGCCGCGCTGCTTGGCGGCGAGGCGGCGCGCGTCACCGACGAGGAGCTCGAGCGGATCGCCGAGCTCGTCGACAACGCAAGAGGTGAATCGCGATGATGCTGTTGACCGACCTGGCGCTTCGCTCCTCGGTGATCCTCGCAATTGGATTGATCGCGAATGCGGCACTCACGCGACAATCGGCCGCCCTCCGGCACCTCGTGCTCGCCGCCACCATCGTCGCGACCGCCGCGGTTCTTCCACTCAGTCTCTGGCTGCCGGAATGGACCGTTCCGATTACGTCCCGGGCCTCCAGTCAAAACAGCACTCCAGCACCGGTTCCGGCGAGCGTCACGGCTGTCGAGGAGACGTCAGTCAGCACTGCAGCGTCTCCCGTCGACACGGCATCGATGGTGGCGATTGCGTGGATGGCGGGGTGCGTGCTGACCGGAGTGTTCCTGTTCGTCGGAATCTGGAGATTGTGGCGAACGGCACGCCGCGCGAGCGTGCTCGGCGATCCTCGCTGGACCTCGATCGCGCGCGAGGTGGCCGAGTCGCACGGCCTGCGACGTCCGATCGTGCTGCTGCTGACCGACCAGGCGGATCTGCTCGCCACGTGGGGGCTGTTCCGGCCCCGCGTCCTGTTGCCGCCGCATGCGCGAGAGTGGTCCGACGATCGCATTCGCATCGTGCTGTGCCACGAGCTGGCGCACATTCGACGGCACGATTGGTTCGTCCAAATCACGGCCGAGGTCGTGCGGATCACACTCTGGTTCAACCCGCTCATCTGGATGGCGTGCACCCGCCTGCGCCGCGACAGCGAGCAGGCGTGCGACGACGCAGTGCTGGGACAACACGTTCCGGCCCGCGAATACGCCGGTCTCCTGCTGGACCTCGCGAGGAGATGCCGGAAACCAACATCGACATGGGCATCGGCGGTGCCGATGGCTCGCCCGTCAACACTTGAAAGGAGAATCGCCGCCATGCTCAACCCCACCATCAATCGGACCACACCGTCGCGGCAATCAATCATCATGATCGCGCTGCTGCTCTTCGCGATCACCGTGCCGACGGCCGCCTTTCGGGCGGCACAGACCGCACCCGCGGCGCTGACCGGATCGGTCTACGATCCAACCGGCGGCGTGATGCCGGGCGTTGCCCTGACGCTGGAGAACGCGCAGGAAGCGAAGCAGCAGGCGACGAGCCGTGCGGACGGCCGCTTCGACTTTCCGCAGGTCGCCCCTGGAAAGTACACACTCTCCGCGTCGCTTCCGGGATTCCGCACGTTGCGACAGGAATTCGAGCTGAAGACCGCTCGCGACTGGGATCGCGCGATTACGCTGCAGGTCGGTGAACTGAAAGAGAGTATTAGCGTTCGCGAGCGCCGGATCACCGGACCGGTTGGCCCGTCGCAGCCGCAACTGCCAAAGCCAATCAGAGTTGGCGGCAATATCAAGGTGCCAACGAAGACCCTCGACGTGAAACCCGTCTATCCAAAAACGATGCGAGAGGCCGGACGCGAAGGCATTGTCCCGATTGAAGCCATCATCGGACCGGATGGGTCAGTCACGTCTGTTCGCGTGGTGAGCGCCGATGTGCATCCCGACTTCGCCATCGCTGCCGCCGACGCGGTTCGACAGTGGAAGTTTACGCCCACGCTGCTGAACGGCACTCCGGTCGAAGTCGTGATGACGGTGAAGGTCCAGTTTAGTCTGGAGAATTGAGGGCTGGAAGCTCACGAAGGAGACGGAGGACACGGAACAAGGTCAACACGGAGGCGCGGAGACACGGAGGCCAGCCTGTGGGTTCGCGTCCGCCGATGCCGTTTGGTGTAGAGTCCATGGAAACAGCCATGCGACTAGAAACTCTTGAACTCCGTGCCTCCGTGTCTCCGTGTTGATCTGGTCCCGTGCCCTCCGTCACCTCCGTCGTCACACGCTCCCGGTAGCGCTGGTCAGCATCACCTCAGTGGGCGCGCTTCTCTTTGCCCAGGGGCAACCTGCGGGCACGTACCTGCAGAAAACCCGAACCTTCTATAGCGCCACGGACTTCAATCGGCTAACAGCCAGCAAAGTCCGCGTCACCCGAGACGCCAACTCCGAGCTCGAGTTGCGGATACGACGGCTCCCAGTCCATCTCCCCTTCTCGCAGTTCACCGTCATCGCCGTCGAATCGCCGTCGGTGACATGGATCGGCTCAGCGCAAGGCGCCGCGCGCGTGCACACAACAGATCGTCACGTGGAGTACTTCGCCGGTCAGCGATGGCTGCCAGACGACGATGTCACCGGCTTCGGCTTCGAAGAGTCGGCCACGTGGGTTGAGACTCCAAAAGGGTTCGCGCGCATCGAGTACAAGCCGATGACGCTCGAGGAGAAATCTCGGCACTTTGTCGATCAGATTCAGAAACGCCACAATCGCTGGGGCCTGACCGCGACATCCGAGCTGCGCGTGACCGGCGACCTGTCAACCAACCGCACAGTTTCAAGTGACAACGACGGCCTGTGGACGGCGATTTACGTGGCCGCGGAATGCTTCCGCTACAAGGTTACCGGCGAGCCCGACGCCCGGGAAAACGCGCGTCGTGGAATGCAGGCGATCCTCAGGCTCGAGTCGATCACCGGCATTCCCGGCTTCCCCGCCCGCTCGTTCATCAAGGTTGGCGACGACGTGCAGCCGTCGGACGGCGAATGGCACGACACGCCTGACAAGGGATGGCGGTGGAAGGGAGACACCAGCTCCGACGAGATCGTCGGTCATTACTTCGTCTATCCAATCTATTACGACCTGGTCGCCGACGAGTCCGAGAAGGTCGTGTTGCGGGCGGCGCTCGACCGCATCACGAACCACATTCTCGACCACAACTACCAGCTGATCGACGTCGACGGCCAACACACGCGCTGGGGCTGGTGGGCACCGGAGTTGATCTGGAGAGAACCCGACGAGACCGGCTTGCGTGCCCTGCACATGCTCGCGCATCTCCGCGTCGCAATGCACCTCGCAGGCAATACGCCATCAGCCGCGAAGTACCGCGCGGCGTACGAGGATCTCATCAAGGCACACAAGTATCACCTGCTCACGCGGAACCAGAAGATCGCAATCCCGGGCCACATCAATCATTCCGACGACGAGCTGGCGTTTCTTTCCTACTATCCGCTCCTTCAGTACGAAACCAACGCGGAGCTTCTCGCCGTGTACAGGCAAAGCCTGGAGCGAAGCTGGCAGATCGAGCGGCCCGAGCGAAACCCGTTGTGGAACATCATCTACGCCGTTGGCACCGGTGCCCAGGAGTTCGATCGGGCCGAGTCCCTCCGCACGCTTCGGGAAATCCCGCTGGACACGATCATGTGGACGGTGAAGAACTCCGGCCGCCTGGATGTTCCCATCGATCCCCTCAACGACCGCTTCAACCACAACCAGTCACTCATCGTCCTCCCCTACGACGAGATCCCGGTGTGGAAGTGGAATGCGAATCCCTACAACCTCGACGGCGGCAGCGGAGGCCGGAGCGAAGACGACGGCGCGTACTTCTTACTGCCGTACTGGATGGGGAGGTATCACCGGTTGGTGAACTGAGTCGGGATTCAGACCCGACACGTCAAAAGTTAAAAGTTAAAAGTTAGAAGTTAAAAGTACGGAGAAGCGGACCTGAGCAGGGCACTCACCTCAAACTTTTTCCTTCTAACTTTTCACTTCTAACTTTTCACGAACCCGATCTACCGATATCCCGCCGCCTGCAATTCAAACAACTGCGCGTATCGGCCGTCGCTTCGCAGCAGCTCTTCGTGCGAGCCCAGCTCGGTGATGTGGCCATCGGCGATCACCGCGATTCGATCGGCGATCCGAACCGTCGAGAACCGATGCGAGATCACGATCCCGATGCGGCCCTTCAGGTTCTCCTTCAGTTCGGCAAAGATCGCCGCTTCGGCTTCCGGATCGAGCGACGACGTGGGCTCGTCGAGGATCCAGATGTCCGCGTCGCGATACATGATGCGCGCCAGCGCCAGCCGCTGCCATTCGCCGCCGGACAGGTCGTGGCCGCCTTCGAACAAACGGCCGACCCGCGAGTCGAGGCCGCGCGGCATCTTCTTCACGAGCCATTCGCTGCGCGAGCGACGCAGTGCTTCGATCACCCGCTCATCGTCTTGCCGGCCGTTGGGGCGGCCCATCACGACGTTGTCCCGGACGGTGAGCTCGTAGTTCGCGTAGTCCTGGAAGAGCACGCCGATACGGTTGCGGAGCACCTCGGGATCGACATCCTTGAGGTCGACGCCGCCGACGCGGACCGAACCCTGATCGGCGTCGTAGAAGCGCAGCAGAAGTTTGACGAGGGTGCTCTTGCCGGCGCCGTTTTCACCGACGAGCGCGACGAGCTCACCGGAACGGACGTGCAGGTTCAAGCCTGACACAGCCGGTTCGCTCCCTCCGGGATAGGTGAAGCTGACGTTATCGAAGTCGATTGCGGTAATCGCATCGGGCAGCGGCTTCGACGGATTCGGGACGGGCACCAGCGGATCGATTGCGAGAAACGAGAAGTAATCGTCGAGAAAAGTGGTGTGCTGATCGACTGACACGAACGTGCTCGAGATGTTCCCGAGCGTGCCGGACACCGATGTGAAGGCTCCGATCACCAGCACCACCCCGCCGGGGTCGATCTGGCCGGCTGCGCCTTTGAGCGCTACGAATACGTACGCGAGGGCGAGCGCGGTGCCGGTCACCAGCCCGCTCAAAATGGACGTACGCGTCCCGGACCGATACATTTCCGCGCGCAAACGAAACAACGATTCCGACATCTCGGTGTGGCGCCCGAGCAGGTGATCAGCCAGCACGTAGGCACGGATCTCCTTCGTCGTTCGTGGCTGCACGAGCAGGTCGCCGACGTAGTCGCGTTCCCGTTCCTCGGGCGTCTCCTTGTAGAAGAATTCGTACAACCGCGAGGTCACACGCCGTTCGAGCATCAACGACAGGATGGCGGCCGCGAGCGCGAGGATCACCAGCACGTAGTGGAGGCTGGCGAGCAGAGACGCCATCAGGAAGATGGTGACGAGGTTGCCCGACAGGCCGAGCACTGACCAGGTCAGGTCGCCAGGTCTCCAGGAGATGTCGCGCTTCGCGCGCGCGAGCCGATCGTGCCAGTCGGAGTTGTCGAAGTGTCCGAGATCGAGCTTCGACGCCTGCGCGAGAAGCCGACGCTCGGCTTCGAGCTGCACCCGACGCACGAACAGATTTCGCCCGTAGCCCGAGTAGGCGCCGATGGCCCGCTGGATGCCGGTCGCCAGCCACAACCCGACCACGATCGGCAGCATGTCCATGAATCGAACGGAGTGCAGTCTCGCCTCGGCAATGCGATTGACGAGCACCGCACCGAGATAGACCGTGATCGGCGGCATCGCCGCGTTCACAATCCCGAGCGCAGAGTATTTGATCAGCGAGCTGGGCGAGGCTGCCCACGCCAGGGCCATCCCCTGACGCAGGTTCTTCCTCACACGTCCGGCGCGACCTTTCGTGCTCGGGGCAGGGGGCTGGTGCATTCAGTGGAGAACCGGACTAGGCCCCAACAGTATAGAGGATTGCTGATTGTTGATTGCTGATTGTTGATTGCTGAGATTCGAAGCGCGACGCCGAGAACTGGAGACTGGGAACTGGAGACTGGGAACTGACACCCGCAGCACGGAGCTTCAGCTCCGCGTCATAGTTCACTGCGTCCGTGGCAGTCGAACCTTCAGCGGAATGGCGAGGGTGAGAGTCAGCTGCTCACCGGATTCGACCCGAACGTCTCGAAACTTCTCCTTGGGGCCCAGCGTCGCCTCGAACGGAACCGATCGCGTCTGAATCGTGGCCAGGCTGCGCGTTTCCACGTGCTCGATGACGTTGAATTCCACCACGATCCGCCCGACGCGGTTCTCCTTCGATGCCGGCCGTACTTCGGTCACCTTGCCGTGAAGCGTCGACCCCTTCGGAATGAGTTCGGCGCCGTCCTGGGTCACCGGCGCCAGTAACGTGGCACGAACCGGATCGTCGATCTGACCCGACGCGGAGTCCATGGCTGTCCGCAACCGGACAATGAGTGGCGTGCCGGCGGGCACCTGGTAATCGTCGTAGCGTCCTCGCGCCTTCGCGGGCATCACCCGCGCGTCCGCTTTCTGCGGCGACGAGGCCCGGCGTGTCGCGGCAATCCGGACCATCATGAGGCACCGATTGAGTTCCTGCGTGACCGCACATGGTTCTGAAATCGTGTGCGCGTGGAGCCGCCCGGCGGAGACGAACGACGTGAGAAGGATGAGAACCAGCCTCGAGGAGAAGTGACGCGACATCGCATGGTTGAGCATGGCAAGCGCGATACCGGGCCAATTTCGCGCTGAAAACGGCCTGCGCGAGCCTGCGGCGCGTTGTTGGACCATTACGGTTCCGGCCTGCGGATTACAAATTCGCGCAGCGTCGAGCGAACCGGGAGGTATCATCCGCGGAGTCGGCCAGAAACGAGTACTGCGTGACAGATTCGGATGACGCTCGCACGCGCCTCGACACCCGGGGCACCATCGTGACGCGACGACGCTTCGCGGCACTGGCCGGCGGCGCGATCAGCGGCGCCGCGCTCGGAGCTGGCTGCCGCGGACTGGCTTCCAGTTATCCGAGCGACGGACGGCTTACCGCTCGCCCGCGCCCAAACGTCGTCACGTCAGCCGCGGCCGAACGACCGTTGCGGCTCGACGCTGACCGCGATGCGATTCTTCGCGTGCCGCGGCAGGCCGCGAACCAACCGCTGCCGCTTCTTGTTCTGCTGCATGGCGCGACCGGAGGCGGTGAGCGAATTCTGCGCCGCCTGGGGTCGGCGCCAGACGAAGCGGGGGTAGCCGTGCTCGCCCCCGATTCGCGCGAGTCGACGTGGGATGCAATGGGCGGACGCTTTGGCGCGGACGTCCACTTCATCAACCGCGCCCTCGAGCGTGTGTTCGAGACGGTGGCTGTCGATCCAGACAGGATCGCGATTGGAGGATTCTCTGACGGCGCCACGTACGCGTTGTCGCTCGGACTGATCAATGGTGACCTGTTCACGCGAGTCGTCGCCTTTTCGCCCGGGTTTGTCGTCGAAGGGGCGCCACACGGCCGCCCGCGCTTCTTCGTATCGCATGGCACCGACGATTCCATCCTTCCAATCGACCGTTGCAGCCGCCGCATCGTGCCCGCTCTCCAGAAACGCGGCTACGACGTCACCTTTCGCGAATTTTCGGGCGGACACGAAGTGCCCGAGGCGATCGCACGCGAGGCTCTCGCGTGGGTCGCGGACCCAGCGAGGGCTCACCGCTAGCGCCAGTCCGGCGAAGCCCCTCGGTTAAAATGGAACGATGCAGGATCTGCGGCTCGCGTTCAGAAATCTATGGCGACGTCCCTCTTTCGCGATCATCGCCATTCTCACCCTCGCGCTGGGCCTCGGCGCCAACGTCGCCGTTTTCAGCGTGTCGAACGCGGTCCTGCTCGCGCCGCTGCCGTATGTCCATCCGGAGCAGGTCGTGCTGCTCGCTGAGCAGACACCTCAGATTCCAACCATCTCCACGACGATTTACAACTATGAAGACTGGCGCGATCGCGCGAAGTCGTTCTCGGGCATGGCGGCATTCCGTCCGACCAACGTGACGGTGTCAGGTTTCGGCGACCCGGAGCGCGTGCCGGCGAAGATGATCACGGCGTCTCTGCTTCCGCTCCTCGGCGTGTCAATCGAGAAAGGTCGTGGTTTCGGATCCGCAGACGATCGGGCGGGCGCGGAACATGTCGTGATGCTGGGCGAGGCGTTCGTCGCGCGACGGTTCGCCGATCAGGATCCGATCGGCCAGACGGTGCAAATGGACAACCTCTCGTACACCGTCGTCGGCATCATGCCGGCACATTTCGAGCTTTTTCAGCCAGCCGATGTCTATGTCCCGTTCGGTCCGTGGGCTGCGACGCTTCCGGAGGATCGCGGCTGGCACCCCTTCATCTTCCCAATCGCGCGGTTGAAGGACGGCGTCACCCTCGAAGAGGCGCGAACGGAGATGGACGCGATTTCGGGCCAGCTCGAGGCCGAGTATCCAGAGTCGAACAAGAACCTGCGCGCGCTGGTGACGCCGGCGCAAGAGCTACTGGTGCAGAACATTCGCCCGGCGATCCTGCTGCTCACCGGCGCCGTGGCCCTGGTGCTGCTCATCGCCTGCGCGAACGTGGCCAACCTTCTGCTCGCCCGCGCGGTTGATCGGCAGAAAGAGATTGCCGTTCGCATCGCGCTCGGCGCAGGTCGTCTGCGGATCGTCCGCCAGCTGATCGTCGAAAGCGTGCTGTTGTCGTGCATCGGCGGCGCCACCGGGCTGCTGGTGACGACCTGGGTGGTTTCGTACCTGACCGGAAGCGCGATTGCCTCATTGCCCCGGATTCAGAACGTGGGGATTGCATGGCAGGTCGTCCTGTTCGCGCTGGTTCTCGCGGTGGCAACCGGCGTGATTTTCGGGCTCGTCCCCGCGTTGCACGCCACCCACGTGCCGATTCGCGCATCGCTGAATGAAGAGAGCCGGGGCGGTTCCGGCAGCGTTCGTCAGCGAAAGCTGCACTCGAGTCTCGTGGTGCTGGAAGTGTGCGTCGCGCTCGTCCTGCTCGTCGCCGCAGGCCTCCTCGTTCGCAGCTTCGCGGCGCTGACCAACGTGCCCCCGGGATTCAATTCGACCAACCTCCTGGTTGTGAATCTCCCGCTCTCTCCGCAGAAGTATCGCGACGACGTCAGTCGATCGGCGCTCGTGGAGAAGGTCACCAACAGCGTTCGGACTCTTCCGGGCGTGGAAGGCGCGGCAATGACGACCATGCTGCCGATGGCGGGAGCAGGCTCGACGATTCACTTCAACCGGGCGGCGTATCCCCCGAAGGGCCCGGACGACTACGTCATGGCCGGATACCGCGCCGTGACGCCCGGTTATCTCTCGACGCTTGGCGTTCCCCTCGTGCGCGGCCGTCTGCTTACCGATGCGGATCGGCAAGGCGCGCCAAGAGTCGTGGTCATCAACGAGTCGATGGCGCGTCAGTCCTTTCCTGATCGCGACGCGCTCGGCCAGCGAATTCGCCTCGGCACCGTGCCGGCTGACGGTTTCCCGGCGATGGAGGTCGTCGGGATCGTTGGCGACATGAAGCAGTCGTTCGACAGCGGCTCGAAGGGGGAAATGTTCGTGCCCTACGCGCAGTTTCCGGACGAGATGCTCGCCGGCATGTACTTGAACACGGCATTGATCGTCCGGACCGCCGCGAACCCGCTTGACGCCGTTCGGTCCGTCCGCGCGGCGATTCTGGAGATCGATCCGGGTCAACCGCTCGTCAACGTCCGGACGATGGAGGCGGCGATGGCGGGCACCGTGGCGCAGCCGCGGTTCCAGATGACGCTGCTCATGATGTTTGCCAGCATCGCTGTCGCGCTTGCGGCGGTCGGCGTCTACGGGGTCATGGCCTACACGGTGTCCCAGCGAACCCCGGAAATCGGGGTGCGGATAGCGGTCGGCGCCTCACCCAACCAGGTGATTGCCATGGTGGTGTGGCAGGGCGCGAGGCTCGCCGTCATGGGAGTCGTTCTCGGACTCATCGCCGCGGCACTCGGCGCCGGGGCGATGCAGACCTGGTTATTCGATATCAAGGGGCTCGATCCGGTAACGTTCGTCGTCGCGCCGCTGGTCCTCGGGCTTGCCGCACTCCTGGCGAGCTATATCCCAGCCCGTCGTGCCGCTCGGATTTCCCCTCTGGCCGCGATGGGTCGATAGGGAAACGCTCAAGGATCAAGGCTCTGGGCTCAGGACTCAGGGACAAGGGAAGAGCGCCTGCGGCCCGAGCGAGGCGCAAAGTCGCCGAGCGAGAGCGAGCGGGCGTGGGCCCCGCGAGCACTAAGTCATGCGAGCGGGAAGCTGGAACGGAACTTCACATTTTGACCCGATCTTTTTTCTGACGCGCGGTACGCGACAGCTTCGGCCAACGTTGGTCACTATAGGATGTCGCACACACCCGTGCTATCATGGTGGCCTCCTCACAACTTACTGCACGGCTCTCGAAACCGGCGAGTAGTGTCGCTGCGTGGAGCATTGCGGCACGTCGGTGAACCCGAGTCACAGGTCATGCAGTCAACATTTCGCTCCCTCATGACGTCAACGCTCGCTATCGGACTGGGCGTCGTCTGCCTGCGGGCGCAGGCACCCGATCAACCACGTGCGACATTCCGAAGCGCCGCCGACCTCGTCAGTATCCAGGCGTCGGTTCGCGACAAACACGGTCGCCCACTGGAAGGGCTGAAGGCGTCGGATTTCGAAGTACGCGACAACGGGCAGCCCAGCTCAATTCTTTCGCTACGTTCGGACCGATGGTCGCCAGTCAGCGTCGCGATTCTGGTGGACATGAGCGGAAGCATGCGCGTCGGGGCGAAGATTGCGCTGGCGCGGCAAGCGTACGATTCGATCCTGGCCCAGCTCCGCGACGGCGACGACGAGCTTGGGGTGTTTACGTTCGACAATCGTCTGCACGAACGAAAGGCGTTCACCTCGAACATCAGCGGTCTGAAGGGCGCGCTGGACGACTTCAAGGCGTTCGGTGCGACGTCGTTGTACGACGCCACCGAGGCAACCGCGCGGCGGCTTGCCGAACGCACGGCGGCGCACAAAGCCATCATCATCCTGACCGACGGCATCGATACGAGCAGCCGCCTGTCGGCAGCCGAAGTGTCCGGCGTTGCCAGTTCGATCGACGTCCCGGTGTTCATCGTGGCCACCGTCGCATCGACTGCCGACCGGACGTTCCTGACCGAACCGGTCGAGCGTCCGGTCGCGACTGAGGCGGCGGACCTGCGCGACCTCGCTGAATGGACAGGCGGCCGGCTCGTCACCGCGACGACTCCTACCGAGACCACGCTGGCAACCGGCAATGTGCTCAGCGAGCTCCGTCAGCAATACGTTCTCGCAATCGAAGCAGCAAACACCCGCGAATGGCGCCGCCTCGAAGTGCGCGTCAAGCGGTCCTCCGCAAGCGTCAAAGCGCGAAGCGGCTACTTCGGCGGGTAAGAGACCGGGCGTCTGACCCCGTCTGCAAGAATTCTCGGCTTCGTCGTTCTAGGTACGGAGCCGATGAATGCGGGTCTTCGCCCAGTTACGAGCATCCGTAACCTCAGATCGGGGTCTGACCCCGGTCCTGCTTTCGGCCGGGGTCAAGCCCCGGTCGTTAGCCTTCCTAACCTCAGATCCGCGTCACTACCAGATTGCCGTGCTGACGGCGCTGCTGACGTATGGGGTGCTCGCGCTCGATTTTGAGATCGCCGCTGGCCGAGCCGCCGCCATCGTCGCGACCGCGCTCCTGACGCAAGCGCTGTGCACGCGTCTCTGGCGGCTTCGCCGCTTCGACCCGAGAAGCGCGCTGATTTCCGGCCTGTCGCTGTGCCTGCTCCTGCGGACCAATGCCATCGGCCTCGCGTTGGCAGCAGCCGTCATCGCCGTCGCCAGCAAGTTCGTCATTCAGTTCAAAGGCAAACATCTCTTCAATCCAACGAACATCGCGATTGTCGCAACGATGGCGGCGACTGGTCAGGTGTGGGTCTCGCCTGGACAGTGGGGCAACGTCGCCTTCTTTGCATTTCTGATGGCATGCCTGGGCGGACTCGTCGTCAATCGCGCGAAGCGCAGTGACGTGACGTATGCGTTCATGGCGTTCTACATGGCGCTCGTCTTCGGCCGATCGATCTGGCTCGGAGAGCCGTTGAGTATCCCGCTTCACCGGCTCGAGAACGGTGCATTGCTGCTCTTCACGTTCTTCATGATCTCGGATCCGCGAACCACCCCGAACTCGCGCCCGGGTCGGATTCTTTTCGCGTTTCTCGTCGCAAGCCTCGCCTGGTACATCCAGTTCCGCCTGTTCCGGACGAACGGTCCGTTATGGTCGCTCGCAATCTGTGCGATGTCGGTGCCGCTGATCGACTGGCTCCTGCCGGCGCAACGCTATGAGTGGAAACCACGCAAGCATGACCTCGAGGCCGTACGTGCCTCTCACCTGAAGGTGCAAACCATATGAAACGATTCCTACCGTTGCTCGCGACGCTGACAATCGTGGTGGCATGGAACAGCCAGGCGCTTCTCGCATTCTGCGGCTTTTACGTGGCGAAGGCGGACACGAAGCTGTTCAACAAGGCGTCGCAGGTCGTGCTTGTCCGTCAGGGCGATCGAACCGTGCTGACGATGGCCAACGATTTTCGCGGCGACCCGAAAGAGTTCGCCGTCGTCATTCCCGTGCCGGTTGTGCTGCAGAAGGGACAGATTCACATCGGTGACAAGGCACTTCTCGATCATCTCGATGCGTACTCGGCACCACGCCTGGTTGAGTACTTCGATGAAGATCCGTGCCTGGTCAGGACCTACGATCGGCTTGCGCCGATGGCCGCAAGTGCGCCCGGCAGAGTTGCTGGCGGTATGGCGCGCGCCAAGAGCCTTGGCGTCACGATCGAAGCCAAGTATTTGGTCGGTGAGTACGACATCCTGATTTTGTCGGCTCAACAAAGCTCAGGACTCGAGACATGGCTGCGCGAAAACGGCTATCGGATTCCCGCTGGAGCCGGAGCGGTCCTGAACAGCTACGTCCGGCAGAACCTGAAGTTCTTCGTCGCGAAGGTCAATCTCAAGGAACAGGCGCGGCTCGGCTACACGGTGCTGCGGCCAATCCAGGTCGCCTATGAGTCTCCCAAGTTCATGCTGCCGATTCGTCTCGGCATGGTGAACGCCGACGGACCGCAGGATCTCTTCGTCTATGCCTTGACGCGAAATGGACGGGTCGAGGCAACCAACTATCGAACGGTCAAGCTCCCCACGGGCGACGAGGTGCCGCTCTACGTCAAGGATCGCTTCGCCGATTTCTATAAGGCGATGTTCACCGAGCAGGCGCGGAAAGAGAACATGAGCGCAATCTTCACCGAGTACGCGTGGGATATGGCCTGGTGCGATCCCTGCGCCGCCGATCCGCTCTCTCCCGACGAACTGCGCAACCTTGGCGTCTTCTGGCTCAACGACGCGGGCGATGCGACACCTAATTCACCGCGATTCCCGGTTCCCCTGCAGTCAGGAGCGCGAAACGTCTTCATGACGCGGCTGCATGTCCGTTACGACGCCGCGCACTTTCCCGAGGATTTGGTCTTTCAGGAAACCAGTGATCGGTCGAACTTCCAGGGACGCTACGTCCTTCGCCACAAGTGGACCGGCGGGAGTTCGTGCGAAGCCGCGGGTCGCTATCGGGCGGAGTTGCCCAAACGACAGGAGCAGGAAGCGCAGAGTCTCGCCAGGTTGACCGGGTGGGATATCAACGACATCCGTCGTTCGATGAAGATTGCACCGCCGCCTCCCGAGCCTGTCGCGTGGTGGCAGCGTATCTGGAAGTAGCGCCGTCGCCGTAGCACGCGAACGAGCGCAGCGAGTGAGCTTCGCGGACGGAGCGAGCGTGGCGAAGCAGCGAGCGAGAGAGCGAGCAGGGGTCCGAGGGGCGAAGCCCCTCGGAGTAGTTAGAAGATCTGCATGTGCCGCGCTGGCCACCATCGGATCTGGACCTTGCCGACGATGTACTTCTTCGGCACGAAGCCCCAGTTGCGGCTGTCGAAGCTATTGTTGCGGTGATCGCCCATCACGAAGTAATAGCCTTCGGGGACGACCTTCGGGCCCCAGTCCTCGTGGCTGCGGGAATCAGCCGGGATGAACGAATCATCAAGGAGCAGCCCGTTGCGGTACACCTTGCCATCGACGATACGGACGTTATCGCCTTCTCCGGCAATGAGCCGCTTCACGAACGATTTGGTCGGATCGTTCGGGTAATAGAGCATGACGATATCGCCGAGATGCGGTTCGTCGAGTCGGTATGCGAACTTATTGATGATGAGACGATCCTGGTCTTCGAGCGTCGGCGCCATGCTGCGCCCCTCGACCCGTGCGACCTGAAACACGAACGTCACGATGAGCGTGGCGTAGAGGCCGGCCGAGGCGAGCGTCCGCACCCAGGCGAGGAGCTCGTCGCCAAGGGGAGCCCACGGAGATCCGGGCCGACCTGATCCGTCCCCTGGCTGGGGTGGAAGGCCGGCAGCAGGATCAACGGGCGACGCCAGAACCGGTTGGCTGGGCTCGAATGCCTCAGTGGGGGGAACCGCTGCGGGTTCGGACGAGTCATTCATCAAGAAATGCTCCGGAAACTGCAAGGACTCAGTGGCCGCCGAGGATCTTGTCCCCCGCCTGACGACACGACTCCCTCTAAGTTAGACGCCCGCGCAGCGCGGTTCGTTACAGCCCTCCCCGATCATCCCTGAATTTTCCGCACGATCCTCACCCTGGCGTAAGATGGCTGGCCAGACACATGACCGACCAGGTACGGGGTGGGGGTGCGGGCGGTCGCGCAGTCTCATCAGTCGCGATCGCCAGCCACGATACGCCGGTATCTCCGGCCACAAAGATTCGCATCGATTCGGTGGATCTGCTTCGCGGGCTGATCATGGCCATCATGGTGCTGGATCACACTCGCGATTTCGTCCATCGCGACGCCCTGTCATTCGATCCGGCCAACGTCGCGCGAACGTTTCCGATGCTCTTCTTCACGAGGTGGATCACCCACTTCTGCGCACCGCTGTTCGTGTTCCTGGCGGGCACGGCCGCGGCGTTTCAGGAAATGCGTGGCAGGACCAAGAGTCAACTGTCGAGGTTCCTGCTGACACGTGGCCTGTGGCTCATCGCGATCGAGCTCTTCGTCCTGCGGCCGCTCGTATTCTTCAATTTCCACTACAGCGAGATTCTCTTCTTTCTGCAGGTGATTTGGGCGATCGGGTGCAGCATGATCGTGCTCGCCGCGGTCATCCATCTTCCGCGGCCTTGGATCATTGGGCTCAGCGTCGCGGTGATCGCGCTCCACAATACGCTCGACGGTTTCCGTCCGACGCACTTCGCGGTGCTGTGGCAGATTCTCCACCAGCAGGGCCCGGTCTTCCCGTTCGGACCTCCAGGCTACGTCGTGTTCGTGGTGTATCCGCTGGTGCCGTGGATGGCCGTGATTTCTGCCGGCTACGCGTTCGGATGGCTCTACAGGGATCCCGTGCCGATCCGCCGCCGCAAGCTCCTCATCCTGGGAAGCTGCCTCGTGCTCGGGTTCATCATTCTTCGATCACTGAACGTGTACGGGGATCCCGCGCCGTGGACGTCGCAATTCGGCGGGACGAAAACGGTTCTGTCGTTTCTGGCGGTCACAAAGTATCCGCCGTCCCTGCTGTTTCTGTTGATGACCCTCGGCTCGGGCATACTCTTCCTCGCGTGCTCGGAGCAACCCTCGCGAGGTCCCCTCGCGAGCGCGCTCATTACATTCGGCAGGGTGCCGTTCTTTTTCTATCTGCTGCAGTGGCCAATCGCTCATTCCCTGGCGATCGCGGCGTCGTGGATTGCCGGGAAGCCTACCGCGTACCTGTTCAGCAACTTTGGATTTGGGGGCCCGCCGCCACCGACGGACGGAATCGGCTTCGGTCTGCCGGTCGTGTATCTCCTGTGGCTGACGGGGTTAGTCGTGCTTTACCCGTTGTGTCGATGGTACGGCGGGGTGAAAGCGCGGCGGCGGGACTGGTGGCTCAGCTACCTCTGAATCCCTAATCACTGATCACTCATCCTTGAATCACTCATCCTTGAATCACTCATCCTGAATCACGGAATCACTGACGCAATTCGATAGAGGTGCGTCGCCGTGCGGATGAAGAACGACTGCGATGCGACGGCCATCGACGCGAGCGCCGGGCCGTCGAGCACGTTCAGCGAGATCTGCTGGAATGATTTGCCTGGTGTGATGACCGTGGTCCGCCCTTCCTCGTCCAGAAAATAGATGCGGCCATCAGCAAAAACCGGCGATGCTGACATGCCTTCACCGAGGCGATGCTGCCACTGGATCGCACCTGTCCGCACATCGATGCTCGAGGCGATCCCTGCGTCGGTGACGACGTAGAGATCGTCGCCAACCAGCACGGGCGACGGCGTCAGCGGCGCTCCCCGCGACAGCGTCCACGCCACGTGCGTTTTCGTGACGTCCCCTTTACCGTCCGGCCGAATCGCCATGATCGACGGCTGCTGAAAGCCGGTGGTGATGAAGACCATGCCCGCGCCGGACACCGGCCGCGGCACATTCGAGAACCCATCAGGATAGTTCACCCGCCAGATTTCCTTGCCGTTCTGCGGGTCGTAGGCGACGGTGTGAAACGCGCTCACGCTGACGAGTTGATCGCGATCGGCAACACGGATGACGAGCGGCGTCGAATACGCCTGCGACCAGGGCTGCGGCCGATCAGTTCGCCAGCGCGTCTTGCCCGTCCGCTTATCCAGCGCCACCACGAACGCTTCGTTGAAACCATCGCAACTGAAGATCAGGAGGTCGCCGTAGAGGATCGGCGATCCTCCGTTGCCATGTTGCGATTCGTACAACTCTCGCGCTTTCCAGACGACTTCTCCGGATGTCGACAGCGCCGCCGTTCCGTCTGCACCAAAATGCACGTAGACACGATCCCCTTCGACGATGGGCGTTGGCGATGCGTGGCTGTTCTTTGGATTCAGGAGCGCGGAGCCCTTGAGGCGAAAGACTTCGACGTCAACGGACTGACGGCCGGTGGCGGCATCGAAAGACAAGAGTCGCAGCGAACTGTCCCGGCCCAGCTGCGTTGCCGTCGTCAACCACACTCGTCCGTCGGCAACGACCGGAGACGACCAGCCCCGGCCAGGGACTGCCACCTTCCACGCTACATTCTTCGATTCGTTCCACTCGGTCGGGAGGCCGCGCTCCGACGAATGCCCTTGCCCACCGGGACCTCGGAACTGTGGCCACTCCTGAGCAGGGAGCGACGAAGAGTTGGCGATGAAGAGACAGCAGAGGACGAGTAAACGGGGCAGAGATCGCGACACGGCGTTGAGCGTACCACCGATGCGGCGGAGGGGACGGAGAGAACGAAGAAGATTCACAACGAAGGAGCGAAGGTAACGGAGACTTCGTTTCTTCGTTGTGAACCTTCTTCGTTCCCTCCGTCTCCTCCACCGCCTCCGTTCACTCCGCGCGTAGCAGCACGCTTGGCTCCACGCGCGACGCGCGCCGGGCCGGCAACCACGTCGCCGCCAGCACGACGAAGAGCATGGCCGCGCCAGCCGTCGCGAGCACGACCGGGTCGCCCGGAACGAAACCAAAGAGGATCGACTGCAGCGAGCGTCCGCCAAGCGACGCTCCGAGGGCCCCGACCGCGATACCGATGGTCGCAAGGCGAGACGCATCCAGAAGGATCATCCGGGCCACCTTCGCCGGACTGGCCCCGATCGCGATGCGAACGGCCATCTCGCGGATCCGTATGGCCACGGCGTGAGCGAACGCGGCGTAGAGGCCCAGCGCTGCCACGGCCATCGCCAGAAGGCTGAACATCGCCAGCAGCGTGACGCCGAGCCTCCACGGATGGACCTGCCGTTCGAGCATTTGCGCATAGGGATCCACGTGCAAATACGGAAGGTCGTGGCTGCCGTGGACGACGGCGGTACGGATCGAGTTTGCGAGCCGCGATGGAGCGTTGACCGTACGAACCAGCAAACCGGACGACCCCGGCTTTCCTCCGAGTCCTGCTGGTGGACCAGGCGTCTGGGCTGGCGGGACGTAGTACTGCATCAAGCCGCCTTCATTCTCAATTGGCACGACGCTTCGCTGTCGGACATCTTTGGCGACGCCGATGACTCGACGGCAGGGCACCTTGTCCGATGGCGTGGGCGGCCCAGCGGCGGTAAAGGGATCGAACGACGGATCAAACCCGATCCTGATGCACTTTCCTACGGCAGTCTCGCTGGGCCAGGTTCCCCGCGCCATCGTTTCGTTGACGATGACCACGGGTTCATTGCGGGCGTCGTCCGATGTGAACTTCCTGCCCTGAAGAATTTCAATGCCGAGGATGTCGAAGAACTCGGGCGTGGCAGCGATCAGAAATGGCAGCTGTCCGCCGACGCTCGGGGGCTCGGCCCGACCAGGAACGCTGATCGGCGGAATGTGATGCGCGCCGAACGGCAACGTCTGGAACGTCGTCGCTGCCTGAACCCCTGGAAGTGCACGAACGCGGTCCAGCGCGTCATCGACGATTGAATCGCGTGTCGACGCAGCACCCGGACCTTGCTCAAACTCTACGACCAGCACCTTGTCCATCTGCATGCCGAAGTCCTGTCGCAGCAGGCCGTAGAGGCTTCGTGCAAACATTCCGGTTCCGGCCAGCAGTGCAACGCAGACCGCCGTCTGAACGACGAGCAGCGTGGCGTGACCGCCAGATCGCGTCCGCCGGTGAAGCACGTGCATCTCTTCACTGCCCGGTAGAGTGGAACCCGCTGCCGCCAGGGCCATCACCGCGCCGATCATTCCCGCGGCGGCTGCGGCAAGCATGGTTCGCGCGCGGAGCCCACCGCTCTCAGCGAGATCCGGCAACAGCACTCGACGGATGGCTTCGTCCAGCCAATAACCGAGCACGCAGGCGATCACCGTCGCGACTGCCGCGATGACAAGGGACTGAATTGCGATATGCGACCACAAGCGGCCACGGCTGGCGCCGAGCGCGGACCGGATGACCGCCTCGCGTCGTCGTCTTTCGCCGCGAACCAGCAGCAGCGTCGAGGCATTGGCAAGACCGATCGCCAGGACGAGCAGCGACACACCGGCCAGCCAGAATGCTATCCGCCGTTCCGGCGCACCCACAGCCTCTCCAACGACGTTCTTTAGCATGACACCACGGCTCAGCGCGGAGGCCGCCTGCGCCGAGGCCGTAACCACGTCTGCCGAGTCGGCCAGCCTTGTCACCACCGACACCACGTTTCGGAACGGATTCTGATTCCATCCGGGATCGGCTCTCATCGCGGTCTCAACCGGAAGCCAGATGTCCACCGAGGCCGCTGAGTGACCGCTGAATCCGCGAGGCATCACACCGGCGACGGTGTATTCGATTCCACTGGCAGTGAAACGCCGCCCGATGACCGAAGGATCGCTGTGAAACGCTGTACGCCAGAACGCATCGCTCAACACCGCCGCTGCGATGCCTTCCCTCTCATCTGACGAGGCGATCCCGCGGCCAATGCGGGGAGCCGCGCCGAGCACTTCGAAGTAGTTGCTCGACACCAGAATCGTTTCAGCGGGTGCCTGCTCAGCATCGATCGTCACACTGTTCGGCCCGTGCTGCCACGCCGCGACCGCGGCGAACGACGAGACCTGATCACGGAGCGTGCGATAGGCGACATACGACGTGGTCGTCATGCCCGCCTCGCCCTCCGATTGGCCGGGCGCCTGGAATGTCAGCGAGAAGAGTCGGTCAGGTCGTGCGATGTGCGGTGGTGGGCTGACGAGCGCACGGTCGATGAGGCCAAACATCGCCACGTTGATGGCAATCGACGCTGCGAGGGTCACCACAGCGGCCGTCACAATCAATGCGTCCGCCTTCAGAGCCCGGAGTGCCTCAATCACGTCGGCGACTAGTCGTTCCAGCATACGTCCCCCCTTTCGTATTCAGGTGGGACGTAGTGGAAGTTCCGGAAAGATCAGCTTCGGCCGCCATCTTGCGAAAGAAATAGGCGCTACGCCCGTGGTAGTCCCTTCAGGAGGATCTTGGCTTTGCGGAACCAGGTCCGCTCACGGCGGCGGATGTAATCGGGCATGGTCGCCTTCTTGCGCAGGATACGTTCAGCCCATTCGCGTGCTTCCGCCGCCCGGCCGGTTTCGGCCAGGAAAGCGGCGTAGTTGTACTGCGTTTCCGAGAGCGTTGACGTTTCCGTTACGTCGGCAAACAACGCGCTCGCCTGCTCGCGTTCGCCAGTCTTGCCCAGCGCATACGCGAGAAGGCCGGCTGCCCGCTGATAGTCGTATTTGGGATCGCGCGCGAACACCTTCTCGAGGTCGGCGACGGCGGCTTTGAAATCGTTCAACGCGATCGCGCACAGGCCACGCCGGTACAGCGGGTCGATCGATTCCTCGCGCGCCAGGACCTTGTCAAAACACTCCCGCGCCTTGACGAACTGCTGGTCGTCGAGATACAGGTCACCCAACTCCTCAAAGTTTCCGATCGAGGGGTTGTCGATGATCATGCCTTCGAGTTGCTTGATCCGTTTGCGGCGGGGAAACACCTGAAATGAATCCCGCAACAGACCAAAGTCCGGGATGACCTCGATCAGCATGTACGCGAGCGCGCCAAACCCACCGAACATCAGGATGATCCACAACCAATACGTGTCCGGCCGGCGCCTGATGAAGTGGATGATGGCGAGGACCTGGAGGATGACGCCGTAAGGAAAGAGAAACCCAAACATTCTGGCGGGCCGACTATAGCATGCGTCGCAGCTTCTCCATTGGCTGCCGCAGCGATCGCTTGCGCTTGTGCATTTCGTCCCAGAGATCGCCTACCGCCGCGACGCGCTCGGCCATGGTCCGCAAGGTAAACGTCCGCGGACCGACTTCGCCACGTTCGAGTTCTTCCCACGTGCACGGCGCAGAGACCGGCGCGCCGGGCTTGGCTCGCACCGCGTACGCGGCAGCGAACGTCGCGCTGTACCCGTTCCGGCCGGTATCGACGAGAATGCGACTGCCGCGATCGACCTTGTGAAACTCCTGGGTGAGATTGACAGGATCGCGTTTGACCAGCGCGCCACCCACGGCATGGGCGAACTGAGCCACCTCCCCCATCGTAGACTTCCCGTCCACGGGGACGACGATGTGAAATCCCTTCGACCCGGATGTTTTCAGCCAGCTTGACAGGCCGAGCTCCTCGAGCAAACCGCGAAGCTGGAGAGCGGCGGCGCGGAGCTGCCCGGGATTCTCTTCCGACGGGTCGAGATCGAAGACGCAGATGTCGGGGTGATACAAATCCGGTACCCGCGATGTCCACAGGTGCGGCGTGATGCAGTTCTGATTGGCGAGCCAGAGAAGCGATCGGGCGTCGGTGACGAGCGGGTGGTGGACGACGCCGTCCTTTTTCGGCACCTCAACACGCTGCAGCCACTCCGGGAAGCCCCTCGACACGTCCTTTTGAAAAAAGCCGGGTGCGCCGATGCCGCGATGAAAGCGCTCCATCGTCACTGGACGATTGCGCATGTGCGGCACCATCACCGGCGCAATCATTTCGTAGTACGACGCCAGCTCCCCCTTTGTAATTCCATCGTCCGGAAACAGGATCTTTTCCGGATGCGTGATCACGAGCTCTCTCTGATCACTTCCTTTGGATTTTTGTCGTACCGTACGCCGAGCAGACGAGGGTGGCGGAGTTTTCCGTGGACGGTCCATTCGATGAAGGCGACCTGCACGACGATCTCCGGGCGCGCCCAGTGCGCGCGCAGGCGCGGAAGTCCTTTCGCTTTGGTAAATGGAGACGACGGAAGTTCGATCGCGTCGAGGCGGGCGCGTAGATCCAGTAGCAGCTTCGTATCGAAGCCGGTGCCGATCTTTCCAGCGAAGACAAGATCATCCCGATCGTAGTAGCCGACCAGCAGAGCGCCCAGCCCGACCCGCGATCCCTGGGGATCGGTGAAGCCGCCGACCACGAATTCCTGGGACGCCTCGCACTTCATCTTCAGCCAGTGCGGCGATCGGCGGTGTTCGTAGACCGACCCGCGCCGCTTCGCGATCACGCCTTCCCAGCCTTCTTGCGAGGCACGCTCCCAGGGATTGTGATCGTCGAGCGCGTCAACGCGTTGCAGCGGCGGACGCAGGGGCAATCGTTCGAGCAAGCCTCGACGTTCTTCGAGAGGCAACGATCGAACGTCGCGATCGTCGAGCCACACGATATCGAATACGTGGTAAGCCCCGGCGCGGTCCCACGTAATCTCACCGTCGAGGATCACGTTCTCGACCGGGAGGCTGGCTATGGCGCTCGCGACGGATGGAATGTTCTGCGCCAGGCGATTGCGCGAGAAGAGCTTCACATCCGAGCCGCGCTTGAACGCGATCAAGCGGATTCCGTCAAACTTGCGCTCGAAAATCCAGTCCGGTCCGGTGAACCGGTCCTGCGTGAGCGTGGCAGCCATCGGCTCGACCCATTCGGGCGGAGGCGGAGTCACACCTCAGAGTCTATATCGCGCGCCCATGGAGGGTCGCGACATCCGGCGTCTGCGGCCTGTACACCGCATAGCACTCGTCGCCCGATTTCCAGTTCGGATCGTTGACCTCGTCCACGCTGTCCTGCGCGTTCCCCTTTGCATCGAAGTACGCAAAATGGACCTTCCAACGAACGTCGTCGCCGTACTTCACCGGCTGGACCGACGTGACGATGGCGTCAGCCTGAACGTACTTGGGTCGGCGGAAGATCGTGAGACGCCCACTGAACACGGCAGCCAGCGCGAACAGCACGCACGCCAACGCGGTCTTGACGATCGCCAGCCCGCGCTGCGGATTCTCGTCGAGGCGCGCGGTCCTCGTTTCGTTCGTGGACTGGCGGACGTTGACGGGATGTCCCGCCTCCAGACGAAGCCACACATCGTGCGGCACGAAGTCGCGCTCGCGGCACATGCCACCCGGAACGCTGCATGGATACCGGTAGTCGATGACCCACGCATCGAAGGAGCCGGTCACGACAGCCCGAGTCATCGTCTGGTACACGTCGAAGCCAGTCGTGCGAACGGTGGGCCCGCGTCCATACTGGCGTCGGCCGCCAATCGTCCGCGTGCCCAACTCGCCCGTTGTGCTGAGGCGTTCTTCCACCACGCCGGTCACCACCTGCCCGTACCGAGCGCGCGATTCTTCGACGACCGCCAGCCTGAAGCCGTCGATCAGTGCGAACGCGCCGACACCGGCCAGAGCCACCGTCGCAACCGCACCGGAGCTGTAACGGCGATATGGCCGGG
>Ga0207701_10000765_pt1 | contig 33946 bp, 26 predicted proteins | sample KBSSwiSSwithPhiX_FD_184294 | JGI IMG/M metagenome (GOLD analysis project Ga0207701, IMG submission 184294) | Switchgrass rhizosphere bulk soil microbial communities from Kellogg Biological Station, Michigan, USA, with PhiX - S5 (SPAdes) (version 2) | ecosystem: Environmental > Terrestrial >... | reverse complement strand
TGCGACTGCAGCGTGGTGAACAACGGGTTGTCGAACACGTTCAACACGTCGGCCCGGACCGCGACTGTTCGTCCCGAAAAGGTCTGCATCTTCTGAACGCTCAAATCGACGTTGCGTTGACCTGGCGTACGCAGCTCCGGCAAGATGCGCGGCGCGTTGCCGAAGGTGAAGGCGGGCGCCGGCGTAAATGCCGCGGCGTTGATCCAGTTGGTCAACCGGTCCTCGAGCGAACCGGTAGTCGCGAGCGGAACGCCAGCGACGATGTTCGGACGCTGGCTGCTGCCGAGCAGGCCCGAGTTGTTGCTCGATTGCCAGACGCTGACCGGAAAACCGTTCTGGAACCGGCCGGCTGCCGTCACCGACCAGCCGCCAAGCAGCGCGTTGCCCAGACCGCTGCTCAGCCACTTGTGCCCAGCTCCGACAGGAACGATGAAAGTGCCATTGACGTTCACGCGATGCGGCACGTCGAGAAGCGAGTAGCCCCATTCGCCATCGAGGTCGTAGTTGTCGAGGGCGGCCTGATTCCGATTCGAGTAGGTGTTCGACTCGCCGAACTGATCGTCCATCAGGCGGCTGAACGTGTAGTTCGCGTTGACACCCCAGTTGTTCCGAAGACGCTTGTCGAAGCGAAGCGTCATCGCGTTGTACCGTGTGCGCGCGTCGGTCACACGGTGAGCGAGCACGTTGTCGAACTGCGGAAACGGCCGAAGGAGCTGCCCGCGCGTAATCGTTGCGGAGTTCGCGAGGTTGCCGAACGCGGGATTGCCGAAAAATGGGTTCGACACCAGATCCAGCAGCGCGGACCCGAGCGAGAGGTACTTCGGATCGATCTGATTGATGTTGATCGTGGCGTCGACGGTGCCGCCAACCGGCATGTGGTCCGAGCGGCTGCCCGAATAGCCGATCGACACCGCGATGCCGCCGGCGAGTTCGCGTGTGTAGTCCACCGAATACTGGTGGACTTGCCCGGCCTGCGAATTCTGATCGACGAAATCGATGACGCCGCCCGCGCCGGTCACGAGTCCCACCGAATTCCCCTGCGGAGCGGTCATGCCGATCGGGAACGGATTGCTCAACGAGTTGACCGGTGTACGGTTGCCGTCGGTGCTGGATAGATACGTCGTCGTCGCCGAGTAGCCAAGGCGGCCCATCGCCGTCTCACCGACGCCGGAAAACTGCATGGGTGCCCAGTAGAAGCCGTAGCCGCCGCGAATGACATCCGCGCTCGACAACGACCACGCGAAGCCGCCACGGGGCGCCGCGCCGTTCAGCGACTTCCCCTGTCTGGTCGGATATCCGCTCTGCCCGGCATACATCAGCCCACCCTTGAGCGTCATGCCAGGGACCGGCACAGGGAAATCCGTTTCGCGATCGAAGCCGACCGTGAAATGGTTGTCGGCCTCGCGCACGCCGGGTTCGAACTCGTAGCGGAGGCCGTAGTTGAGCGTCAGCTTCGAACCCGCGCGGAACTCGTCCTGCGCGAAGCCCGCGAAATAGTCGATCAAGTATTCGGCTGGCGTCGCGTAGACGATGCTGCCCGTTGCGGGATAGCCGAGCAGGAAGCTCGCGAACGCGTCGCCGCCGGATGCGGTCGGCGTCGCCGCTGTGAATGCCTGCGTGAAGCTATACGTCCCTGCCGACGAACTGAATGCCATCACGTCGGCGCCGATGCGGCGGTATTCGGCGCCGGCCTTCAACGTATGCCTGCCTTTCAGATGCGACAGCGATACGTTTGCTGTCTGTGTCAAATGCGTAGTGCGCGTAGGGCCGTTGTTGCCGAACATGTTGGTTCCGCCGTAGCCGGTGACGCTGACCTGGGGAAACGTGTTGAACGTCATCGCGCTCACCAGGCTTGAGGGGAAGCCGAGGGCGGCGGCGTCGAATGCGGGGTAATTGCCGCCGAAGTCCTCGAAGCGGTTGTATCCGTAGCGCACCGCGATGGCGGTGCTCGAATTCGGCACGAAGACGTTGTTCACCGCGAAGAAGTCGACCGTGCGGAACAGCAGGCTGGCGCTCGGATCGCCGGCGACGGTCCCGAATGCACCGTAGAACGCCGACCCGGGCTCCTTCGTGTGCTGATGCGCATACATGCCCGTCGTCGTCCAGCGGTCGGTCCATCGCTGATCGACCTTCAGCGTCTCCTGGTTTTGTGGTCCGTCATCGAGCGTCGCCTGTCCGTTGAACGACTTGCCGGAGTCAGGAACGGGCATCGATGCGAGCATCGCCCGCGCGATACCGTTGATGCGGTCCGCAGGAATGACATTGCCCGGAAAGGGGTCCCGGACAATCGCACCATTCACGGTTCGCGTCGTCAGCGGGTCATAGATCGTGACGAGCTGGCCGGAGCTGGTGCGCGTCTGTGAAAAATCTCCAGCACGTTCGGCAGCGGTCGGCAGCGTGAGCACGCTGTTGCGCGTGCTTCGCTGCTTGTAGTCGTCGGTGCTGAACCAAAAGAAGGTCTTGTCCTTGATGATTGGACCGCCGAGCGACCCGGCCCAGTTGTAGTAGTACTGCGGTGGGTTCGGCAGCCCCGCCCGTTTCGCGAAGAACAAGCGGCCGGTGGTCGCGCCGGGCTTGCTCACGAGCAACGCCCCGCCATGCCATGTGTTCGATCCGGAACGCGCCGTGGTGTTGAACACTCCCCCGGCGGCGTGCCCCATGTCCGCTTCGTACGTTTTCGTCTGCACCTTGAGCTCTTCGACGGCTTCCATCGACGGCGCGATGGTCGGCCGGTTCGTGAAGTCGGTGATCGATACACCTTCGATGAGGTAGCCGTTGCCGCGGCGCGGACCGCCTCCGAGCGAAAGCTGCGACGAACCGGATTGATCCTGGTAGCGCACGAACTGCGGATCGCCGGTCTGGATCACGCCTGGCGTCGAGATCGCGGCGAAGAACGTGTTGCGGCCGAAAATCGGGAGGTTCTGCAGCGTCTCCTTGTCGAGTGACGTCGCCTGCGTTGCGCTGGCGCGCTCGACGAGCGGCGCTTCGCCGGTCACCGTGATCTGTTCTGACAGCGCTCCGACTTCGAGCATGAAATCGAGCACCAGCGACTGCTGAGTACCGATGCGAAAGCCTTTCCGTTCCTCGGTCTTGAAGCCCGCAAGCGAGACGCGGACGGTATATGTGCCGGGCAGCACGCTGCCGAAGGCGTACTCGCCGACATCGTTGGTCATCGCCGAGCGTTCTGCGTTGGTGTCTTCGTTGATCAGTGTGACTTCCGCGCCGGGGATCACGCCCTGCGCATCGCGAACGGCGCCGCGCAGCGCACCCTGGTAGGTCTGCGCCGCGGCGATTGCCGCGCATGCAAGCACGCACACCACGAACAGACAGACCATTCCCGGTCTTCCCTCGCACCTTTTCATCTGGACTCTCCTGCCCAAGGAGCACGCGCGGCATCGACGCGTGCGTCCGGCGAAAGAGCAAGCGGCGCGCCACGCGTGTAACGCATCGCGCGCACGAGACAGGCAGGCTGATTTCCTAAGGTTTCATGCGCGATTCGCCACGTCGCACGGCTGCGCACACGGCGCGAGCGAAGCGACGTCTTCGTCGGAACGGAGTTGCGAGGTGGATCGAATCTGTCGGATGCGCGTTACAGCGACGCGACGACGCGCTGCATCTGTTCGGCTTCGATCATCGAAAACCGCCAGTCCTCGGCGCGCCGATTGAGCATGTCGTCGGGCCAGTCGGCGCGCATCACGCCATCGGCGCCGTGATAGTCAATTCCGAGAAGCAAGTGGCCGATTTCGTGGGCCATCACACGGCCGAGCACGAGACCGGCATCAACGCCGACGCGCTCTGCCGCCGCACGGATGCGATCCGAGAAGACAGTCGCCAGCCACCCGTGATTGGTCTCCTTGACGATGTAGGTGACGCCGTAGGCGTCGGGGTGAAGCGTGGTGTTGAAGGGCGGCGCGCCCACGATGCGAACGACAACTTCGGATCGTTTCAGCGGTTCATCACACGAATCTGTGCCTCCAGCGCGTGCCCCGCACAGCCGGAACGTCACGTTGATACCCGTGTCGCGAAGGATGCGGTCGGCAGCGTCGCGGGCGGCTGCGAGTTGAGCCGATGGAATGCCCGACGTGTTGTAAAGCCGGACCGTCAGTGTGACGCGAGACTCGGCAGCAGCACCGCCGCCGGTGATCATCACCAGTATCGCGACCAGCGCGCACGCAACCGTCACTCTCGTCGCCAAAGCCACGAAAGCGTATCACTGGCGTCACGGCCGAGACGAACACGTTCGATTTTTCGATCGCGCGGGAAATAAGCGACGATTTTGTGCGTGCCGTACACGCACAAGGCCGACTCGAAGGTCGGCCTTGTGTTCACACGGTGTGGTGGCTATTTCGCTTCCGGAAGCAGCGTGACCTTCACGTAGCGGTCCGGGTTCAGGTACGTGCGAGCCGCGTCGCGGAGCGCCTCAACGGTGATCTGGTCGTAGTACGGCTTCATGTCGAACACGTCCTTCACGTTCTCGCCGTACTCGTACTTGAAGATCAACCGGTTCAGCAGGTACTCGTTCCGCTGACTGTTCGTCTCGAAATCGCGCGCCAGACCCGCGCGCGCGTCAGCCACCTGGCTGGCGGTGGGACCAAACGTCCTGAACCGCTCGATGACGCGAAACGCCGCGGTCACCAGGGTGTCGGTTCGCGCCGGATCGCACGCAAAACTGATCGTGAGGCGGTACTCCTCGGACGGCTTCTTCGTGTAGTTCGGCTGGACGCTGACACCATAGGTTCCGCCAAGATCCTCCCGCAGCGTCCGCTGCAGATCCCCTGCGAGCGTTTCGGCCATCGCGCTCGTAATGACGCGGTGCGGCTCGTCGTTCTGAAACGGCCCGTTGAAGATGATGCTCACCTGGCTGCGCGGCTCGATGCCGCTACGCACGACTTTGTCGACGACGCCCGCCGGTGGATGCATCCCGATATCTTTCGGCACCTCGCCACGGCGCAACGACGGCAGGCTGCCGACGTAGCGCTCGACGAGCGGCTTCATCGTCGCGAGATCGAAGTTCCCGACGAAGACGAACACAAAGTCGCTGGCATCGGCAAAGCGGTCCTTGTAGAAGGCGAGCGACTTGTCGAGGTTCATCTGGTCCAGCCGCGCAGGCGTGAGCGGCTGCGCCCTCGGGTGATTCTGCGTCAACGCGGCACTGACCGCATCGTCGAAGACCGTGTCCGGCATCGCTTGCTGATTGGCGAGCGCCACCTTCAGCTGATCCTTGAACACGCCAAATGCAACCGGATCGGGGCGTGGAGCGGTAAACCGCAGATAGATGAGTTGAAACATCTTCTCGAGGTCCCGGCGCGACGATCCGCCGGCCAGGCCTTCCTCCGTCGGCCCGATATCGGCGCGGACGAATGCCGTGGTTCCGGCGAGAACCTTCTGCAGGTCAACGTTGCGGAATGTGCCGATGCCCCCCTGCTCGACCACTTCGGGAGCGGTGGCCGCCGCGATGAAGTCCGGATCCGCTGCGAGTGAGGTGCCACCCGGGCTGACGGCGCGAAACAGGATCTCGTCGTCCTTGTACATCGTCGGCTTCAAGACGACCCTGGCGCCGTTGGCCAGACGCCACTCGGTGACGCCAAATGCGTCGTTCGACGTCGTCGCTGCAACAGCGCCTGCGGTCGGCAGCCGCGCGAGCAGCGGCTGCGTCGAGACGGTGTCCACGTAGGCGGTGGTCGTCGCCGCATCGGCTGCCTTGATGACCGCTGCCATCCTCGCGTCGTTCGGCAGCGTCGCGCGATCCTTGTCGGGCGCCACGACCACGACCAGGCGATTGCGATCCGGCACCCACTCTTTTGCCAGCGCATTCACTTCGGCGAGCGTGATCTCAGGCGTGAACCGCTGGCTCAAGCCGTACTCGTAGACGATGCCGGGGATCGGCTCGTTGTGAATGAAGTTGCGGACGTACTCGTCGGCGAGCGGCCCGGATGCACTCTTGTCCCGTTCGGCCATCGCCCGCTCGAGATAGAGCTGCGTGTTCAGCTTCTCGCGGTTCACTTCGGTCTGTGTAAAACCGAAGCGCGCCGCGCGATTGATTTCCGTAAAGAGTGAGGTCAGCGCACGCTCCACGCCGCCCGGTGGCACCAATGCGCTGAGCGATGTCAGCTCCGCGGTCCGTACCAACAAGCCGCGATCGGTCTGCGCCCGCAGAAACGGTGCGTTCGGTGAGTTCGCGATCTCGTCGAGGCGCGAGGACAAAAGAGCGCCAAACAGCCGATCCACGATCGATCGACGGTAATCACTGATCGTGACGAAGCGTCGCGCCGGCATCCGGACCGAGACGTCAATGCGCGTAGCCGTCGCCTCCGGATCGGTAATGGTCGCGTAGACAGTACCCGGCTGGTCGGCCACGGCGAATGTCGGACGCGGCTTTGGCGAGAGCGCCGTCGGAATCGGAGCGAAGTGCGTTTTGATCATCGCTTCGACGGCTGCCTTGTCGACGTCGCCGACCACGACAACGGCCATCATCTCCGGCCGATACCAGTCGGCGTAGAACTGCTTCAGCCGGGCGGGATTGGCATTCTGGATGATTTCGGGAGTCCCGATCGGCAGCCGGTCCGCATAGCGCGATCCCTTGAGCAGCATCGGGAACTGCTTGTTCGAAATGCGCTCGCCCGCGCCGAGACCCTGACGCCATTCCTCGAGGATGACGCCTCGTTCCTTGTCGATCTCTGCGGGGTCGAACGTCACGTTGTGCGCCCAGTCTTCCAGCGCGAGCAGCGCGCGATCGATGACGGCGGGATTTTCCGTCGGGATCTGCAGCTCGTAGATCGTCTCGTCGAAGCTCGTGTTCGCGTTGACGTGCGCGCCGAATCGCATGCCGAGCGATTGCATGAAGTTGACGACTTCAAGCCGCGGAAAGTGCAGCGTCCCGTTGAACGCCATGTGCTCGACGAAGTGCGCGAGGCCGCGCTGATCGTCGTCCTCGAGAACCGATCCCGCATTGACGGCGAGGCGGAGCTCCGCTCGTCCCTGCGGCAGCCGGTTCTGGCGGACGTAGTAGCGCAGCCCGTTCGGCAGGGTGCCGACCGTAATCTGCGGATCGACGGGGACAGCGTCCTCCAGCTTCGCCGCGGCGACATTTGGCGGAATCGCCGGCGTTTGCGCGCCGACGATGGCCGCTGTAGTGGCAATCGCCGCGAGGAGGACGGTAAGACGGAAACGCTGTACAAGCTTCATGCGGGCGTTCTTTCGACGTTTACGGCTGCTTGCCGGTCTTGAGATACTGCTGGGATGCCGCTTCGTCTCTGAGCGGCGTCACCTTGTCAGGATCGATGCGTACCATCAGATAGTCAATGTGGTCGTCGATTTTCGTGAACAAGTGGCCCGTGCCGGCCGGAATGACGACGACATCGCCCACCTTCAGGTTGTAGGTCTTCCCGTTGCGGATCTCCGAGCCGTTGTTACCCGGGCCGTTGAACAGCCGCACGGTTTCCTGCGTCGCGGGCCGCCGCACCATGTTGGTGATGTCGGGCCCCAGCACGAGCGTCGCGGAGCCGTCGATGATGTGATACACCTCGCTCACCAGGTCGTGTTCGGCGACGGAGTCCTTCGCTGGCTGCGCCAGCTTCCCGCGATGCACCATGCCGATGCCAATATGCGCCTTGCCGATCTCGATGTCGCGCACCTGCTGATCGACCAGGTTCTCCGCGACCGCTTTCTTCGTATAGGCCTGCAGCTCCGATACCGGGATGTAGTAGCCCGGACACATGTTGCAGGTCGGTTTCGGGTTGGGGTTATTTGCCTGGGCCGCCAGCACGACGACCGCCGCCACCGCTCCGAGCACGCCGATCAGAATGCCTCTCATATCCGCCCTCCGGCCGGTATGGTACGGCAGATTCGCTGTATAGGGGCGGCCCCTCCTGATTTCTGCTATCGGCGTCGGCGGTTCTCGGATTAGGGAATCCTGCTGACAGTGACCTTCCTCAGCTCCACCCTCATGGTAGGAGTTTCACCGTTGACCGGGACCTGCTCGAGCTTCTCGACGACATCTATCCCCCCCACCACCTTGCCGAACGCCGAGTATTTGCCGTCGAGCACCGGCGTCCGCGCCAGGACGATGAAGAAAGAGGTGTCGCCGCTGGCCGGGTCGTCGCCATGGGCGAGGGAGACCGTTCCCTTGTCGTGCTGGATGTCGTTGAACTCAGGCGCCATCTTCCGGATGTAACGGTCCTGCGTGATGTCGAGCGGCTCGCTCCGTGTCGGCAGGAAGCCGCCCTGGATGACGAACCCCTTCACGACGCGGTGGAACGCGGTGCCGTCGTAGAAACCGACCGACGCGAGCCGCAGGAAGTTGCGCACATGGTTCGGCGCCTTGTCCGGTGAGAACTGGAAAGTGATGTTCCCCATCGACGTCTCGAGCACCGCGCGATATGTCGACAGCTCCTCCGCCGACTCCGTTGTGAACGGCTCGGGGCCAGCAGCGGCCTTGTCGCGAATCGTCACCTTCGTCATGACGACGCGCTGTTTCGGGACGGTGTTGTCGGCGTCGACCTGCGAAATCTTCTGCGCCACGTTCAGCCCTTCGGCGACGCGCGCAAACACCGTGTACTGACCGCTCAACGGCAGCTGGTCGAAGATGCAGATGAAGAATTGCGAGCCGCCGCTGTCTGGCATCCCCGGCGCGAGCGTCGCCGCGACGGCGCCGCGGGACATCTGCTCGTTGTTGCGCTCGAAACGGAGTTCGCGCATTCCGCCGGTGCCGTAGCGCGCGCTTTGCGCGGGATCCTTCGAGAGCGGATCGCCGCCTTGAATGATTCCGTTCGGGATCACCCGGTGATAGATCGTGCCGTCATAGGCGCCCTCGCGGGCACGCGTGATGAAGTGCGCGACATGATTCGGCGCCGCATCAGCAAGCAGGTCGAGCACGATCGTCCCCATCGTGGTCTCGATCACGGCCTGCTTGTTCTGAAGCTCATTGGCCGACAGCCCGTTGACGAAGTACGTGTCCGCCGGTTGCTGCGGGCGCGGAGGCGCCTGCCCGCGTCCGGCGGGTGGACGCGGCGGTGCAGGAGCCTGCGCTGGCCGTGGCGGCGCCGCCTGCGGATCGCCGAGCAGCAGGAGGAGTGTGAGCAGCGCAATCATCCGGCGATTATAGGCATTCTGCTACTATTGCCGTGGGCGTGAGTTCCCTGGCGACAGCGCAAACACGCGACGTGTCGATGTACGAACAGTATTACGGGTTCGTACAACCGCCTTTTACTCTTACCCCCGATCCTCGATTCCTCTACCGCAGCGAATCGCACGAAGAAGCGATCACGCTGCTGCGACAGGCCATCCGCCGCAAAGAAGGGTTCATCGTCCTGACGGGCGACATCGGCACGGGCAAAACCACAACGTGCCGTGCGCTGCTCGAGCAACTCGATGCGAACGTGTTCACCTCGCTCATCCTCAATCCGTTTCTCTCGGTGGAGGAACTGCTGCGTGAGGTGCTGCTCGATTTCGGTGTCGTCTCACGCGAAGGCGTTCGCAGCGGACGGATTTCCACCGCGAGCAAACACGAGTTGATCAGCACACTGCACGATTTCCTGCTGTCGCTGATGGCGATTCACGGCAGCGCGGTGCTCATCATCGACGAGGCGCAACATCTGACGCCGCAGGTGCTCGAGCAGATTCGCATCATTTCGAATCTCGAGACGAACGAATCGAAGCTGCTCCAGATCGTGCTGGTCGGCCAGTTGAATCTCCTCGATGTGCTGGCGGCGGCGGAGATGCGGCAGCTCGATCAGCGCATCTCGATCCGCGCCGCGCTCAAGCCGCTCAATCGTCAGGAGGTCGAAGCCTACATCGCCCATCGGCTCTGGGTGGCGCGCGGCTCGACAGCCGTCACCTTCGAACCGACAGCGCTCGATCGCGTTCACGCGTATACCGGTGGCGTGCCGCGCATCATCAACCTGCTGTGCGATCGATCGCTGATGCAATCGGCGCAGATGCGCGTCAACAGGGTGACGCCAGCAATCATCGATGAAGCAGCGGCCAGCATCGGGGTGAAGCTTCCGGTAACTGGCCGGGGGAAACGCAAGGTTGCGAGCCCGGAACCACAGCGGTGGCACCTCGCCGGCATTGCGGCGGTCGTTCTCGCACTGCTCGTCGGAGCAACGATGTGGCTCGTGCCCCTCGATCAACTGATCGAAGCCGGAGTTCCACCACCGCCCGGGCGGCCGTCGTATCAGTCGCGTTATCCGTACGGGGCCAAGCCAATCCCGCAGTCTGATCTGCTGCTCCCGCCAACTCCGACGCCGGCGCCCACGCTCCCTGAAGCGCCGTCCGCGGAACCGCCGTCCCCCAGGTTTTCGCGCTAGCGCTTCGTCTTTCGCGCGCGCTCCTCCTGCTGCCGTGCCAGCTCGGCGAGCTCGTCCTGTAGCTTGACATAGCTTTCGAGCCGGTCCGCGCGGACGGTGCCTTCGGCGACCGCGGCTTTGACCGCGCACCTTGGCTCCTCGCGATGACGGCAATCGGTGAAGTGGCACCCCGCAGCCACCGCTTCGATGTCGTCGAACGTTTCGCGAACCGCCTCTGACGCGTCCCAGAGCTGCAGCTCGCGCATGCCCGGTGTATCGATGATGAGCCCGCCGCCAGGCAGCATGACGAGCTCACGATGCGTCGTCGTGTGACGGCCGCGCGAATCGGCGGCGCGCACTTCCTGCGTTCGCCGGATGTCCGCACCAACCAGACGATTGATGATCGTGCTCTTGCCGACGCCAGATGATCCGAGGAGCGTAGCCGTGCGTCCGGGTGCGAAATGATCGCGAATCCGCTCGACGCCCTCCCCCGCCCTCGCATTGACGACATGGACGACGACGTCGCCGGCCAGGGTCGTCACCTCCCTGAGGCGCGCGGACAAATCAGCGCAGAGATCGGGTTTGGTCAGCAGGATCGCGGCTGACGCGCCGCTCTCGCGCGCCATCAGCAGGTACCGCTCCAGCCGCCGCAGGTTGTAATCACCGTCGAGTCCCATGACGATGAACACGACGTCGACGTTGGCGGCCACCACCTGTTCACCGGTGGGTTCACCCGCCGCGCGACGGGTAAACGCACTGCGGCGCGGCAGCATGGCGAGAATGACGCCGCGATCTTCAGACAGGCGTTTGCGGACGGCGACCCAGTCGCCGACTGCGGGCAGTTCGGCGCGGCTCGTCGCGCGGTGCTTCAAACGGCCGGCCGTGACCGCGTCGAGCTCGCCTTCGTCAACGTAGATGCGAAAAATCTGATTGAACTCGATCGCGACGCGGCCTGGTTGCACGTCTGTTTTCGATTGCCATGGCTCGTAGGCGGCGGCAAATCGATCGTCCCAGCCGAGCTCCGCCAGCGTCATCGACGCGCGGACTCCTTGCTTGTGACACCGCGCAGTACCGATGCCGCGGCCGTGCGAAACGCGTCGGTCCACTCGTGGCCGCCATCAAAGACGCAGACATCGACACGCGCGTCGATTTTCGCCAGTTGGGCGCGGTCTTCGGCTTCTTTGGTTTCGGTGTACCAGTCATCGCGGGTTCCACGGCCGATGAGCACCGGCGGAAGCGGAACCGGCCGCTCGTCGACCACGTCCGGCGGCACGTCACCGGCAAGAACGATCAACGCGTCAGCGCGATAGTGCGCGGCCGCCCGGTAGGCCATCGCAGCGCCTTGTGAAAACCCGGAAAAAACGAGCGGTCCGCGCGTCTGATACTCGGAACGTACGCGATCGAGAAGGCGACCGACGTAATCGATATTGTCGGAGATGGCGAGCGCTCGATCCTCCCGCGTCATCCAGTTCGAGACCACCCGATCCTTCCGCGTATAAAACCGATGCAGTCCCTGGACCGAGACGAGGAACCACTCTGCGGTTCCCGGAATGGTCTGCAGCGCGTCCATGTGATCGCCCGCAGTCTCGGCATACCCGTGGAAGCCGACCAGCAGCGGCCATGGCGGTGCAACATTCGGCACGCGGACAAGAAAGCGGCCATGCGTCCGCGCCTCAATGGTGTGCACCGACACGTCGCTCATCACTCAGGCAGGTTGCGCCGCAGGTGGACGGCGTCCGCCTTCGATCGAACGCGCAGGTTGATCATCTCGACGAAAACCGAGAACCCCATGGCGAAGTAAATGTACCCCTTCGGCACGTGCTGGCCGAAGCCTTCGGCGATCAGCGAGAGGCCGATCAACAGCAGGAAGGCCAGCGCCAGCATCTTGATTGTCGGGTGCCGCTCGACAAAGGCTGCGATCGGCGTCGACGCGGCGAGCATCGTGATGACCGCAATGACGATCGCGGCAATCATGATGGTCACGTGATCGGCCATCCCGACGGCGGTGATGACCGAGTCGAGCGAGAAGACGAGGTCGAGAAGGAGAATCTGGAAAATGACGCTGGCGAAAGAAACATGCCGCGATCCAGCGTGATGCGGCGACTCACCTTCGAGGCTCTCATGAATCTCGCGCGTCGCCTTGAAGATGAGGAAGAGGCCGCCGCCCGCGAGGATCAACGACCGACCGGAGAGATCGAAGCCGAATGGAGAGATCAGCGGTCGCGTCAGTCCCATGACCCACACGATCGACAGCAGCAGCGCGATCCGCATGAACATCGCGAGAAACAGGCCCGTCCGGCGAGCGGTCTCCCGTTTCGCCGCCGGCAGCTTTCCCGCCACGATCGCAATGAAGATGATGTTGTCGATGCCGAGGACGATCTCGAGCACGGTGAGCGTCAGGAGCGCAGCCCACCCCTCGGCCGTCGTCATCCAATCCATCTGGTTCGTCGTCGGTAGTTAGTGGTTCGTGGTTCGTGGTTCGTGGTTTGTCGTTCGTGGTTCGTCGTTAGGGCTTGGTCGTTTCGCGCGGCTTCGTCTCCGGAAGATCTCCGAGTGGGCCCCAGGTGTCGGGGTCCTGCCAGACGAGAGTAGATAGGTATAAGGACACGTCGTCAGCTGGGTAAGACGATGCGAGCGTTCTGGCAGCCTGCTTCAGCGCGTCGGCCGTCGGCGGCGCCACCTCTTCCTCTGCGATGATGCCTTCTTCATGCCGGATGCCAAGCGCGTCGAGAAACGCGCCCATCATCGCCCGTTGATGCTGAAGGTGATACGCCACGAGCATCCGCGCAGCGAGCATTTCGGAGACCGCCGGCATCGACAGCAGGTACTGTGTCTTCTTCTCGACCGGCATCGCGATCACGCTTTTGAGGCGGAACTTGATCCGTTGGGCGATGAGGTTCACCGCCTCGGCCTGTTCGTTGGCGGCATGCTCGTCGTGCCAGAACGCGTCCGCCGCCTGACGCTTCTTGTCGGCATTCAGTTGTTTCCAAAGCTGCGACGGACGAGGAATGTCAGGCAGGTCTGCGGAGTCAGCCATCTTCGAATCGATACGTTAACATAGCGACTCCATGCCACGCTTGAGCGTCGAAGGCTTTTCACCTGTTGATGTCCCAAACGGCAAGCGACTCGTCCTTGCCATCGAGCAGGATGCGCACGTCGACATCCTGCATGCCTGCGGCGGCAACGCGCGCTGCACGACGTGTCGCGTCGAGTTCATCGACGGCGAACCACCGCGCATGACGATGGCCGAAAAGACGCGACTGGAAGAGCGGGGGTTGGTGGGTGTTCGGCTGTCGTGTCAGATTGTCTGCGACCACGACATGGTCGTGCGCGCGATCAGCCGGCTGACGGGAAGCGGGCGGCCCGATCCAGGCAAGACGCCTGAGCCGACGATACAGCCGCCGCCCGAATGGACCGTGTACCTGCCGCCGGCGAGCTAGGGCTTACTCGGCTCTCTTCCGCAGAATACACACAACTTCCTCGCCGCCTATCAGTGTCTTTCCAACCGTCATTCCCACGAATTCGTATCCTGCGGCTGTTGCGTCCCGAAGCTCTTTCTCCATTGTCGATGTCTTGTTCGTGGCGAGCACGTGGTAGCGGTAGCGCGCGGGTGCGGTCGACTTGTCGCGCTCGAGAATGACCGCAACCTCTTTTCCGCCGAACGTGCTCTTGAACACGGTCTGGCCGCGATACTCGAAGCCGGCGTCGGCTGCCTGTTGAAGCTCTTTCTCCATCGTGGAGGTTTTGCCGGTCGCCAGCAGCCGGTACTGAACCCGAGGCTGGTCTGACGTCCGAGTCAGGACCACCACAACTTCGGATCCGCCGAAGGCCGTGTCGCCACCCATCACGGCGGCGAACCGGAAGCCCGACTCTGCCGCTTCGTTCATCTCTTTTTCCATTGTGGAAGTCTTGGCGGTCGCCAGGACCCGAACGTCCTGTTCGGCCGCGAGACCGACAGAGGCATAACAGCACACCATCAGAAAAGTGGACGCAAGCGAACGCATCACAACCTCCGTCGTTCCCGCGAATTGTCGGTGGAATCGAGACGATGTTGCCAACGCGATGTGGTGGCGAGGCATGGAGCTGGACGCAGAGAGACAATTCTCTGCGTCCCGTGTCACTACTCGATCGAGACTTTCCGCAGCAGATTGAAGTCTGACAGCATCTTGCCGGCGCCGAGGACCACCGATGACAGCGGGTCCTCCGCGACCGAGACAGGCAGGCCGGTTTCCGTCCGCAGCCGCTCGTCCATCTTCTGCAGGAGCGCGCCGCCGCCGGTGAGCACAATGCCTCGATCGCAGATGTCGGCTGCGAGCTCAGGGGGCGTCCGTTCGAGGCCGTCGCGGACGGCCTGGATGATCATCCTGATTGGCTCCGCCAGCGCCTCGCGGATCTCTCCGTCGGTCATCGTCACCGTCGTCGGCTTTCCTTCGAGCTGATGACGGCCTTTCACTTCGATGGACTTTGACTTCTCGAGCGGAGCCGCGGAGCCGATTTCCATCTTGATGCGTTCGGCGGTTCGCTCGCCGATCAACAGGTTGTGCTCCTTGCGCGCCCAGAGGGTAATCGCCTCGTCCATGGCGTTACCCGCGACACGCACGGACTTGCTGTAGACGGTTCCGGCCAGCGACAGCACGGCGATGTCGGTCGTCCCGCCACCGATGTCGACGACCATGTTTCCTGAGGCTTCGGTGATTGGCATGCCCGCGCCAATCGCAGCCGCCATCCCTTCTTCAATGAGATGGACCTCACTCGCCTTCGCGCGATAGGCGCTGTCCTTCACGGCACGACGCTCGACCTGCGTGATCTCCGACGGCACGCCGATGACGACGCGCGGCCGGACCCAGCGTTTGCCTTTGTGTGCCTTGCGGATGAAGTAACCGAGCATGCGCTCGGCTGCTTCGAAGTCGGCGATGACGCCGTCGCGCATCGGCTTGATCGCGGTGATGTTGGTCGGCGTGCGGCCCAGCATCTCCTTCGCTTCGTTGCCGACGGCCTCGATCTGCGCGTTGGTCGTGTTGAAGGCGACGATCGACGGCTCGCTCAGCACGATGCCGCGTCCGCGCGCGAACACGCACGTGTTCGCGGTTCCAAGATCGATCGCCAGGTCATTCGAAAAGACTGCCAACGCTCCGAGCAGCACGAGGCCTCCCTCTTTGCAGTAGTTGGGGTGCGTTCCTAACGCGGTTATCGGCTGGAAACTGCAGGGCTGCACGGGCACCTCGATGCCCGAACGTCAGTCGAATGAGCTCGTTGACGAGATCGGAATCGACTCGCCGCATCGAACGCCCGGGGCTATACGCATCTGCACAGCTCGCCTGTTCCAATTCTGCGTGTCGTGTTCAGTCGTGGCACTGCGCTTGAAATGATGGGACTGCTGGAGGACCTCATGGACAAGCACAAGCCGTCGCTGGACGATCCACTCGGCATCGCCGACGCGCCGGTGCCCAAAGACGAAAACGACATTCACGCCACCAACGACCCTGACGAAGTTGCACGCCGCCGCGCACGGGCGCGCGGCGAGACCGAACCGACCGTCAGAGGCCCGGGTGCCGATGTCAACGATGACGGCTTTGGCGCCACCGCGATTGATATGGGCTACGGCGGCGAAGGGAACGCGATTCGGAAGAGTAAGCCGTAAGCAGCGGCGGGCCTGATAAGGGCCCGCCCTACTCAGGCCGCGGACGTTGGTTCGCGGCCAGAATCTTTTTCCGCAGCCGGATCGTCTTCGGCGTCACCTCGACCAGTTCGTCGTCGTTGATGAACTCAATCGCCTGCTCGAGGCTGAGTACGCGCGGCGGAATCAGGCGAATGGCTTCGTCAGCCGTCGACGCGCGCATGTTCGTCTGCTTCTTTTCCTTCGTGACGTTGACGTCCATGTCGCGCGGGCGGGAGTTCTCGCCGATGACCATCCCTTCATAGACCGGCGTTCCAGGCTCGATGAAAATCTCACCGCGTTCCTGCAGGTTGTAGATCGCGTACGCCGTCGCTACCCCCGTGCGGTCCGCCGCGAGCGCACCGGTCGTTCGCGCGGGAATCGCGCCGTGCCACGGCTCCCACCCCGCGAAGATGTGATTCATGATCCCGGTGCCCTTGGTATCGGTTAGGAACTGCGACCGGAAGCCGATGAGACCGCGCGCAGGTATTCGAAACTCGAGGCGGACGCGGCCGCTTCCGTGGTTCACCATCTTTGTCGGGACGCCGCGCCGTGTACCCGCCTGCGCAATGACGACTCCCTGAAATTCCTCCGGCACGTCGATGACGAGATCTTCGACCGGCTCCATCTTCACGCCGTCGATTTCCCTCGTCACGATTTCTGGACGCGAGACCTGCAACTCGTAACCCTCTCGCCGCATCATTTCGATGAGGATCGACAGCTGCAGTTCGCCGCGGCCGATGACCTTCATCTGCTCCGGGGTGTCGGTATCTTCGACGCGGAGTGAGACATTGCCGAGCAGTTCTTTCGTGAGCCGCTCACGGAGGTTGCGCGAGGTGACAAATTGGCCGTCGCGGCCAGCCATCGGCGAGGTATTCACCCCGAAGATCATCGAGACCGTTGGCTCGTCGATCGCGATCGGTGGAATCGCTACGGGTTGCTCGAGTGAGGCGATCGTTTCGCCGATCGTGATCTCCTCGATGCCGGCGAGGCAGACAATGTCGCCAGCCATCGCGCGATCGACTTCGACACGCTTGAGACCGTCGAATGCGAAGAGCTTCGTAATACGCGTCTGCTGTGTGACGCCGCCGAGCTTCAACACGGCCACGGGATCGTTCAAAACGACGGTCCCGTTGAACACACGTCCGATCGCGATTCGTCCCAGGTAATCGCTCGAATCGAGATTAGCGACGAGAATCTGTAGTGGCGCATCCCGATTGCCTCGCGGAGGCGGCACGTGCTCGACGATAGCTTCGAAGAGGGGCTGGAGGTTTTCGCCACGTGCACCCACTGCGGTCGTCGCCACCCCTTCCCGGGCGTTCGTATACAGCACGGGGAACTCGATCTGGTCCTCGGTCGCGTCAAGGTCGATGAACAGGTCGTAGACCTCATTCAAGACCTCCTTGGGCCGCGCATCCGCACGATCGATCTTGTTCAGGACGACGATGGGCGGCAGGCCGCGTTCGAGTGCCTTCCGCAGCACGAACCGCGTCTGGGGAAGCGGACCCTCGGAGGCGTCCACGAGCAGCATGACGCCATCGACCATCGACAACGTCCGCTCGACCTCACCGCCAAAGTCCGCGTGTCCGGGGGTGTCGACGATGTTGATGAGCAGATCCTTGTAATGGACCGCGGTATTCTTGGCCAGAATTGTGATTCCCCGTTCGCGCTCGAGATCGGTGTTGTCCATCACACGCTCGGCGACCTGCTGGTTGGCGCGAAATGCTCCGCTTTGTCGCAGTAGCGCGTCCACGAGGGTGGTCTTGCCGTGATCGACGTGCGCGATGATTGCAACATTCCGTCGCAGCGGGTTCGCGATCTGTCGCGTTTTTCCGAGGGCCGACATCTCTGCAGTATAGGCTGCCCGCCAAAGCTCATATGTCTACGGGTGGGTCCACCGCCTCGCTTCGCGATGCTATGGTGGTCCACCTTCGCCTGGCGCCGAGCGAAGGTTAGGGAAATAGCTCATCGATACGCCACTTCCCCGTTGATTTGCCGCACGCATGGTCTCTACCATCGATAAGTAGGCCCCGTGAACGACACCCCTCCGGTGCATTCCGTTCTGGTCGTCGACGACGACGTGTCGCTGCGCCCCATGCTCGCGGCATGGGTGAACCGCTTCGGGTTCTGCGCGTTCGAGGCGGCGTCCGCTGAAACGGCGCTCACCCAACTGGAGACCACGCCGACCGACATCGCCCTTTGTGATGTCAATATGCCGGGACGCGACGGCGTATGGCTTGCCGCGCGCATCCGCGAGCGGTTTCCGACCATTGCCGTCATCATGGCGACCTCGGTTGACGATGCGGATGTCGCAGTCTCCACGCTCAGCAACGATGTCGTCGACTACCTGCTGAAACCTTTCGACAGCACGCGACTTCGCGAAGCACTTGCGCTCGGTCTCGACTGGCACCGCGCCAGCGTGGGCGGCGAGGAGCTGCACCACGCGCTTCAGTCGAGAATCCGTACGCGCCGTGCAACGGTCGCCGCAACACTGGCGCGTGCGCAGAGCAGCGTGCAGCAGGCGGCCGACAGCTTGATCTCGATGCTCCAGCTTCACGAGAAGGACGGCCGCGGCCACTCGACGCGGGTCACCCGTCTCGCCCTCGCGCTCGCCGATGAACTTGGCGTGAGCGACGGCGACGTCGAGGGGCTCGAGTACGGCGCCATGCTTCACGATGTCGGCAAGATCGACATGCCGGCGGAGATCCTCTGCAAGCCGGCGCCGCTCAGCGACGATGAGTGGAACGTGATGCGAACGCATCCGCAGGTCGGCTATGACCTGATCAGGAAGCTGCCTAACCTCGCCGCTGCCGCCGAAATTGTCCTCGCGCATCACGAGGCATTCGATGGCAGCGGGTATCCAAACAGACTGAGGCGCGACGAGATTCCGCTCGGCGCGCGCATCCTCACCATCGCAGATTCCTACGACTCGATGACGCATCCGCATACGCAGCGGCCGGCGATGCCGCCGGCGATGGCCGTGCGCGAAATCGAGCGATGCAGCGGCTCGCAGTTCGACCCCGATGCTGCCACGGCGCTCGGCCGGGTGCTCGTCCACGCGAGCGAAGAAGAGCGGGCGTAGCTCAGATCCGCGTCCGCATTCCCTGACGGAGCGACATGACAAACGACACGATCGTCAGGGCGATTGCCGCAAGCCAGAACCAATTCGCGAGAACGACGCTCATCGGCTGCAATCCGAACAGACCACCCATCCCCGCAATCGGGATCACCGCCAGCACGAGCGCTATCAAGGCAAGCAGCCATGCCCACGCGCGACTTCTCATAAAAGCTCCTTGAGCTGAAGTCGCAAGTCGCGTACCGCTTCTGTTATGCTCCGCCCATGCGCTCAACCCTGCTCGCGCTCATCGTCCTGACTAGCATCGTGACTGCGGCTCAAGCGCCTCAGCCGTGGACCGTGAAGATTCAGCCGCTTCAGCTCGCGGCCGAGCGCGGCAGCAACGGCCCGCAGCTGAGTGTGTCGAAGAAAGGCGCGCTCGTCAGCTGGCTCGAGTCGGGCGACGACGGCGCAACCCTCAAATTCGCCGAGCGTACCGCGAGCGGCTGGACGCAGCCAGTCAAGGTCGCATCAGGCGAGGACTGGTTCGTTACCGATGCCGATACGCCGTCCGTCCTTCGCCTCTCGAACGGCACCGTCGTTGCCGACTGGATGCAGGCCAGCAGCGACGAATTCGAAGCGTCCAATCTGAGACTCACCTACTCCAAAGACGATGGGAAGACCTGGGCGAAGACGTTTCTCCCGCACCACGACGGCACGATAACGCAGCACGCGTTTGCCACGCTGTTCGAACGGCCGGATGGAGCGTTGGGGCTCGTGTGGCTTGACGGACGTCTGACGGTGAAGGATCGCGAAAAGGGACCGATGACGATCCGCTACGGCGCGTACGACGCGCAATGGAAGCAGATCTCCGATCGCGCGCTCGACACCAAGGTGTGTGACTGCTGCACGACCAGCGTGGCCATGACGACCGATGGTCCGATCGTGGTCTATCGGGATCGTACGGACAATGAAGTTCGCGATATCTACGTCGCACGTAATGAAAAAGGCGTGTGGACGCCGGGCAAGGCCGTTCACAACGACGGCTGGCGTATCGAAGCGTGCCCAATCAACGGCCCGGCCGTGAGCGCACGCGGTCGTGACGTCGTCGTCACCTGGTTCACTGCGCTCAAGGATCAAGGCCAGGCGTGGGTCGCGTTTTCAAACGATGCCGGTCGTACCTTCGGCAATCCCGTGCGTCTCGACGACGCCGCTTCGCTGGGCAAAGTCGATGTCGAGATGCTCGATGACGGCAGCGCCGCCGCGACATGGGTGGAATTCGCCAATCAACGATCGTCGTTCCGGCTGCGACGTGTCGAGCGCTCGGGGACGAAGTCGGCGCCGATCACCATCGCAGGCGCAGCGGGCGGCCGGCTCGGCGGCGTGCCGCGGCTTGCGCGCGCGGGTAACGAACTCGTGTTTGCGTGGGTGGAAACGCCGGAAAGCGGTGGTGTCGGAACGGTGAGGACGGCTGTCGCGGCGCTACCGCATTGATCCGCGGGCGACAACCCACTTCCAACCGTCTTTCGGACGAACAATCGTTTGTGCGCGCAGCCAGTGATCGGTTGCGTTCTTGCCAGGGTTTCCCGTGATGACGACGCGGTCACCGGGCTTGAGCGTCATCGATGTCACGCCCTGGTGCCCGAGCTGACCCATCGCTTCCCACTCGACCGTCCAGCGCTGCATCTGCCGATTTGCGTCCGGCGCCATCACCTGCAGCAGCGCATGCGGATTGCGATACACAAACTGCAGCAACTCGCCCTCAATCGACAGCTGCTTGTTTTCAGAGTACGTGGCACCGAACGAGTGATGCGCCGATGCTTGCCCGCCGCCGAGTACTGCGGCGGTCAACGTAACGGCAATCGCGGCTCGCTTCATCACGACCCCTTAATACTAGCCAGACTGGCCCGGCGCGGCTCCTGAAGAGTACCTGAAGAAATCGTCAGGGGGCCACTGCCATCATTTGCGAAGGAACCGCCAGCCGACGATCACCGACGTCATACTCAGGAGCAGCCCGCCCACGCACAAGGTGAGCACCGCGGGGTACCAAACCCAGTCAGCCTGATAGAACCTCGGGAAATCGAGGCTGTGGAGCCCGTGGTACAGCCATCTGACGCGGCGGGCGCTGGCCGTCTCGCGCAGCAACAATCCGCCATCGCGCGCGGACAGATACAACCAGCTCTGGTCCGCATCCGCGTACTTGACTCGCAGCACCGGCAGCGGCCGTTCGCCGGCGCGATCGTAGTAGTAGCCGTCGTAACGCGTGAGCCAGACGGCATCCTCCACGCGCGCGTCGGGCATCGCCGCGCTCGCGGCGGCGTTCAGTTCCGATTCGGTAAAGCCGTCCTTCACATCCGGTCCGCGATCGGCGGTCAGCAGCAGCGTGTGTCCCGCCTGATCCTGCACGCGGTAGAACGGCGCGTCCATGAACTGAATAAGCTCAATCTCTTTAGCGGAGCCGAAGACTCCTTGCTGCTGCCGGTCGGATTCTCGATCCAGGCCGTGCGCACGCCGGGACAACTCGGTTTCGGCCGCCAGGTTGGGCGCGTGCCGCAACATCTCGATCGCCTGCTGCGGTGCAATCGCGAAACGCGCGGCATCCACGCCGTCGCCGCGAATGGCCACGACCTGAGCACGTCGCGGCGTCGCGTCCGCGCTGATGCCCCACGGCTCCATCGAGAGCATCCCGCTGAACAGCCACGTGAACGTGATGACACCGAAAATCAGTCCCGCGTAGTGATGCCAGCGAAGCCAGCCCGCGTAAGGCGTCCCGGACATACCGGCACGTAGACGCGATAACGAGTAACGATAGACACCGATGACAAGGCCGACGACAGAGAGAAAGCAGCCGAGGACGGACCCGTAGACGACCAGGTTGTACCAGAGGTCGCTTTTGACGCGGAGCGGACGAAAGTAGAACCAGTGCATCACCGGTCCTGCGTAGCCCCAGAACCGGCTGCTGCGATCCGTCTTCAATACAATCTCGCCGGTGTCCGAGGCGACATAGACGTTGCTCGCCGCGGCATCACCGAGCGACACCACGTGCAACGGGCCACCTCCACGCATCCCGATCGTCCACTGATCCGGCTCGCGCAGGGTTTCAACGAAGCGAGCGGTGCCGCGCTCGGATGGAAACGCATCGCGCGTGACGTCGAGCGCGGCGTCCGGCGACAACTGCTCGAGCACGCTGCCGTCATCGGCGAATACGGTCACCCACTCGCCCTGTACGGAGAAGCGATACACGGGGCGCGAGCGCAGCATCGAGATCCGGATACGCGCGGGTGCGTCTGCAAGCGTCGCCTTTTCGAGGGCTTCAGCGGGCGTCAACCGGATGGACGCGGCGTCGACCGGCGCCAGACGCGCGAGCCGTTCGGCGGCCCCGTATTCGGGCATCCGGGCATAGACCATCACGAGGCCGGACGCGAACCAGATGACGAAAATCAGGCAGAAGACGAGCCCGAGATAGCGATGGACGGTCGTCAGCAGCGAGATAGCGCGCTTCATCACGGCGTGGAGGATAGCCGAATTCTGGCCGGTCCGGCCAAAGGACCTTATCGAAGCTGTGCGGCCGTCACAAATCGCGGCTCGATATCGACCGGAACGCCGGAGAGCCGGTCGAGCACACGCTGCACGGGCGGTCGAACGACGGCCAGCTGCGCGATCATCTGTTTGGCGGACGCGTAGTCGCCGACCGCCTGCATCGTCATGATGTCGCGGGTCAGATCGACGACGTTCTGCTTGATGCGATCGGGATTGACCGCGAACGTGCCGTCGCCGGCCACCGTGACGCCGCCGTGATCCAGGAAGTAATTGAGCTGCATCGCGACGCCGCGGCCGTGTGCCTCGTTCAATCCGAAGCGAATTGACCGGAACATCGACGCAAGGTACGTCGTGTACATCGTCTGCTCGTACTTTTTGTCGAGCTTGCCGCGATCGACCAGGAACTGCAGCGCGAAGAGTCCCGACACGTCGGCCTTGGCTTCTTCGATCGTGCTGTAGGTTTCCTTCAGCTCCTGGCGGACCGTCGTCGGACGTTCACCAGCGGTGATGTTGTGCGGGCCGAGGCCGTGCATCAGCTCGTGCATCAGAATGTGCGTAAAGAACGCGTCGAACTCCACGCTGGACTGATCCTTCGGCGCCAGCGCGACCTTCGAGATCGGCACCAGCACCTTTGCGAATTTCGCGTCCTGCGTGTTCTTCAGCATCACGCGCTTCGCGCCCTTCTCGGCGGTAATGCGTTCGTCGTTCGGCAGATTGAAGGCGGCGGTCTGAACGCCCCGATTTGCGTCGCCCGCCGAGAACACCACGTCGACGACGCGGATCGGAGCCAGCGATCCGAGCTTCGGGTTCCGATACTTCGGATCGATGGGAAGACTGTTTTCAATCTCCTGGAGCTCCCCACCGAAGCGCGCCAGCTTGCCGGTTTCCTCGTCGTCGCGGACGGTGATGAAGGCTTCGAAGGCGGCTTTGTAATTGAACCACTCGTCCTCGTACACCTCATAGGGGCCGATGGTCGGCTCGATGCTGGCATCGAGCTCCATCCAGGCGACGTCGCTGTCGTAGTAATCGTTGGTCAGGAACGCCTGCGCCCGTTTCTCGAGAAACGCCTTGAGTGTCGGCTGATTCGTGAGCGCGGCCGCCTCACGGAGCAGCCGTGCCGCATGCGCGAGCTCACCCTGATATTCGAAGCTGTAGGGAACGGCGATCAGCTTCCCTTCCGCGTTGCGACGAATCGTCGAATAGAACCCCGTCGCGAACGACTTCTGCGAGCCCGAGAGTGCGCCGAGCCACTCCTCCACTTCCTGCTTGGCGGCATCCGCGGGATAGAAGTTCGCCTGTTCCGGCTTCGGCGGAGCGCCAGGGATGAACGACTCGTCGTGATCGAGGCGCGACCACGGTCCTTTGTTCAGCAGAAAGTAATGCAGGCGCGCGCGGCCAACCTCCGACGTGTCTTGAAGCAGGTTGAGCAGCATGGTTTCGTTGCCGGCCCACACCTGCCGCAGAAACAGCGTGTCCATCACCTTGGCGGCGTCCACCAGCTTCGACAACGCCTGCCTTTCGTTCGCCGGCAGTTTGCTGAGATCGGCAGACAGATCCACCGGTGCGAACCGCGCGGTCATCGTGTTGAGTTGATTGACGTTTGGCGCAGGCTTCTCCTGCGCGGCCAACGCAACGCTGGTAGCAACGAACGACGTCATAAGGAGCTTTCTCATCTGATGTGCCGGGTCCGAAAGAACCCGGCCTACCTTCATTGGATTATTGAATTCCGCCACCGGCGATTTGCAGGCCGGCGGGATCGGCGCCTAGGCGGCGGATCGCGGTTTCCCACATCTGCTCGGGTGGTACGTTGAAAATGAGCGAGGGATCCACCTCCATGGTGAGCCATCCGGACGCGGCGATCTCGCGATCGAGCTGGCCGGCCTCCCACCCCGCGTAGCCGACGAGGACCCGCGCGCGCATCGACGGCGGCAGCTGAAGCAGTTGCAGGGTCAGTTCCTTCGACGCTGACAGGAGCACCCCGGGACAGATCTCCTGCTGCTCATCATCGGGCCCCTGCGCTTCCGACATGAGTACCCACGTCCGCTGAGGATCAACGGGACCGCCAATCCAGAGCCGCAGGTCCGGATCGACTCGCACCGGCGGTTCGGTCTTGATCAGCGTCCACGCCGGTTCCTCCATCTGTCGATTCACGACGAGGCCGAAGGCACCCTCATCGGTGTAATCGCACAGGAGCACCACGGTTCTGGCAAAATTTGGATCCGCCATTTGCGGCATCGAGAGCAGAAGGATGGGAGCGGCGCCGGCCATAACTTGATCTTAAGACACCGGGTGTCACTTTCCGGCCGTGTCGTACGGAAAATCCGATTCGATGTGCGCTCTTACCATTGGGTCAGCTGCCGACGGCTGATCGTCGCGGTCGCGGTGCAGTTCCGCGATCGCTTCCGGGTCGCGACTGTTGCCAATGGCGATCGCCAGATTGCGCCTCAATCCGGTGAGCTTCGCTCGGGTCATCGCGCTCCCCTTGAGCAGCGTGCGCAGCTCGGTGTCGGACCGCCGCCACAGATCGACCAGCCGCGGAAGGTCGAGACCATCGCGCGTCTGCCACGCTGAATCGCTCGATGTCGAGGCAGGATGGTTGTACGGACAGACGTCCTGACAGATATCGCAGCCGTAGACGTGATTAGTCAGGGCGGGACGATACTCGTCGGGAATCGCCGTGCGGAGCTCGATCGTCAGGTACGAGATGCACCGGGTCGAATCGAGCACACCGGCATCGACCAGCGCTCCGGTGGGGCATGCGTCCAGGCATCGCCGGCACGACCCGCACTGCTCGAGCGCCTGTGTGTCAGGCTCGACATCGAGGGTCGTGATGACTTCCGCAAGAAAGAGCCATGAGCCATGCTCGGCGTTGATGAGACAGGTGTTCTTTCCGATCCATCCAAGCCCCGCATACTGCGCGTATACGCGCTCCTGAACGGGACCCGTGTCCACGTACGCGCGGGCGTCGAAGGGCGCCGGGGACTCCGCTCGCATCCACGCGAGCAGCGCGTCGAGACGCGCCTTGAGGACGTCGTGATAATCGTCGCCACGTGCGTATCGCGCGATGATGGCGTGCGAAGATGCGCGGTCCGGCTGTAGCCGGACCTGGTCGGTGTTGTAGATAGTCCCGGTGACGATGACGCTGCGCGCACCGGAGACGACATTCCGCACGTCGGCGCGGCGATCCGCGGAACGTGACATGTACGCCATGTCGCCTGCGTAGCCACGCGCGAGCCACTCCTCGAGATAGGCGAGCTCGGGAAAGTTGTCAGCTGGAGCGACGCCGCACAGATCAAAGCCAAGCTCGTGTGCCTTGGCTTTGATCCGTTCAGCGGTGAGCATCAGGAGCGCGACACCAGTTGCCTGACGACGTACGGGAGGATTCCGCCGTGGCGGAACGCGACGAGCTCCTCTGGGGTATCCACGCGCGCCATGACCGTGAACTCGCGCTGCGTGCCGTCGGGAGATTTCGCCCGGACGCGAACCTCGCCGCGAGATTTGAGCGCAACGCCCGCTCCAACGAATGAGTACTCCTCCGTGCCGGTCAACTTCAGCGACACGGCATTCTCCCCGGCCGTGAACTGCAGCGGCAGCACTCCCATGTTTACGAGATTGCTGCGGTGAATCCGCTCGAACGACTCCGCGATGACAACTTTCACGCCGAGCAGATAGGTTCCCTTTGCCGCCCAATCGCGCGAGGACCCGGAACCGTACTCCTTGCCTGCGATGACCATCAGCGGCACGCCATCGGCCCGATACCGCACGGCCGCGTCGTAGATCGAAAGGATCTCGCCGCCCGGTTGATACGCGGTCCATCCGCCCTCCGTGCCGGGGGCGAGCTGGTTCCGCAGACGGGTGTTCGCGAACGTGCCGCGCATCATCACTTCATGGTTGCCGCGCCGCGCGCCGTACGAGTTGAAGTCCGCCGGTTTGACACCGCGCTCGATCAGATACTTGCCGGCCGGGCTGTCCGGTTTGATCGATCCTGCCGGCGAGATGTGGTCGGTGGTAATACTGTCGCCAAGCAAGGCCAGCACCCGCACGCCTGACAGCTCCGCCGGCGGCGCCGGCGTCATCGTCATCCCCTCGAGAAACGTCGGTTTACGGATATACGTCGACGATTCGTCCCACGCGTACCGGTTGCCTTCGGGAACGGGCAGCTTCCGCCAGCGCTCATCACCCGTGAACACGTCGCTGTAACTGCGCTTGAACATCTCCGCACTGACCGCGCGCTGCATCGTCTCCTGGATTTCCAGCTCGGTCGGCCAAATGTCCTTGAGGAAAACCGGTTTTCCGAACTGATCCTCGCCGAGCGGCTCGGTCGTGAGGTCCTTTGTGATCCAGCCGGCGATCGCGTAGGCAACCACGAGCGGCGGCGATGCGAGGTAGTTGGCGCGAACATCCTGCTGGATGCGTCCTTCAAAGTTGCGATTGCCGCTCAGCACGGAGCAGACCACGAGATTTTTCTCGCGGATGACCGCCGCCACTTCGTCTGGCAGCGGACCGCTATTGCCGATGCAGGTCGTGCATCCGTACCCGACCAGATCGAAGCCAAGCTGATCGAGATACTTCGCCAATCCGGCTGACTGCAAGTACTCGGTCACGACCTTCGAACCTGGCGCGAGGCTGCTCTTGACCCACGGCTTGCGCATGAGCCCCCGCTCCACCGCCTTCTTCGCCACGAGGCCGGCGCCTATCATCACGCTCGGATTCGACGTATTGGTGCAGCTGGTGATCGCTGCGATCACGACGGCGCCGTGGTCGATCTCCTCGAGCGCGGGGTCGGCCACCGCGACGCCGGATTGGGCGAGCGCGCCGGTCGCCATCGCGACGCCCTGGCGTGCACCTCCCGCGTCCGCAGACTTGGCGGACTTCGGCGCAACCTGCATTGTCGGCAGCGCGACCTGGAATGCACCCTTCGCATTCATCAACGACACCCGATCCTGGGGCCGTTTCGGTCCGGCTAGACTCGGTTCAACCGTGTCGAGCTGCAATTCGATCGTGTCGGAGTAAATGGCGTCGGGCGCGCCTTCGATGCGGAACAGTCCCTGCGCCCGGGCATAGGCGTCCACCAGCTGCACGTGCTTCTCGTCGCGACCCGTGAGGCGCAGGTAGTCGAGCGTCATGTCGTCGATCGGGAAAATGGCGACCGTCGCGCCGTACTCCGGACACATGTTGCCAAGCGTCGCCCGGTCCGCGATCGTGAGGTGCTTCAGCCCTTCACCGAAGAATTCGACGAATTTGCCGACCACGCCCTGCTTGCGCAGCAGCTCTGTGATGGTGAGCACGAGGTCGGTCGCGGTCGCGCCTTTGGGCAGTGCGCCGGCGAGCCGCACGCCGAGGACCTGCGGGATCAGCATGGAGCTCGGCTGGCCGAGCATCGCGGCCTCCGCCTCGATGCCGCCAACCCCCCATCCGACGACGCCGAGGCCGTTGACCATGGTCGTGTGTGAATCGGTCCCGAACACCGTGTCGGGATACGCGACGGTGGTGCCGTTCACCTTTTCAGAAAAGATGACCCGGGCCAGATGCTCGATGTTGACCTGGTGAACGATGCCGGTGTCGGGGGGAACCACGTCGAAGTTGCGGAACGCCCGCTGGCCCCAGCGCAGGAACGCATAGCGTTCGCGGTTACGCAAGAATTCGAGCTCCGCGTTGAGAGAAAACGCGTCCGGCCGTCCGAAATAGTCGACCTGGACGGAGTGATCGATGACGAGCTCGACCGGCTGCAACGGATTGATGCGATCGGGGTCGCCACGAAGATCGACCATCGCGTCGCGCATGGCCGCGAGATCGACGACGCACGGCACACCCGTGAAATCCTGCAGCAGCACGCGCGCAGGCATGAACGAGATTTCCTTCTCGACGTTCGCGATCGCGTCCCAACGCGCAAGCGCCTCGATGTCGTCTGACTTGACGAACGCGTTGTCCTCACGGCGCAGAAGGTTCTCGAGGAGAATCTTCATCGAGTACGGCAGCCGCGAAACTCCGCTGAAACCCGCCTTCTCGAGCGCGGGGAGGCTATATATCTGGACTGTTTCTCCGCCGACGCGGATGTCCTGGCACGTATTGAAACTATTTCGTGTGGTCATACCGATCCAGAATCATACTTCGCTGATCAGGTATCGGGTATCAGTAGCGCCGAGGCTTGCCCAGGTGTCGCGGCATCTCCTTTGCGACATTTGCTTTGGAGGTGTCTGTCATGGACCAGAACAAGAACACCCAGGGTCAGCAGGGTCAGGATCAGCAGCAGGGCTCGCGTGACGATCAAAACCGCAACACGGAGTCGGAACCGACGCGCGACCAGGCCGAGGGTTCACGCGACAAGTCGCGAAGCAACATGGGGCGTCAGGAGCGCGGCACGGGCAACCAGGGCGAGAAGAACCGCAGTGGCATCTCCAACCGCGGCATGAGTCAGGACGAGGAGCAGCTCGATTTGCCGAGCCGCGGCACGAGCGACGACGACTTTCAGTCGGAGCGCTAATGACGGATACGAGATTGTGACTTTATGCCTCACGGTTGCGCGGCTTGGACCGCGCAACCGTGAGCACGGCTTCCGCGGCACGACCACTGGCACCCCCCCCACCGAGGCGCTCCCGCACGCGTCGCAATTCGTCTCGAGTCCGTTGGCACAATTGTTCGTCTGTCAGCAGTCGCACGCATTCATCAGCGACCCGCTCTGACGTGAACTCGTCCTGGATCAATTCCGCAACGATTCGCTTCCCCGCCACCAGATTTGCCATGGCGTAGGTGTCCACGCGCACAAATGGCTTGCCGAGTCTGTACGTGAGCGGTGAGAGCTTGTAGACAACAACCATCGGACGCTCATGAAGCGCCGCCTGCACGGTTGCTGTTCCAGATGCGGTGATGACGACATCCGATGCGGCGAGCACGTCATCGGTCCGCTGGTGCACGATCGGGACGGTCCGGCTAACGCCGGACCCCACCGACATCAACGGCGAAAAGAGGGTATCGGGAAGGTTGGGAGCCGCCGCAACAATGAACTGCACGCCGGGCACTTTCGACGCAATCAACGGGAGTGAAGCCGCAATGCCGGGGACGATCCGCCGCAGCTCGTTCGGACGGCTGCCCGGCAGCAACGCAACGGTGGGCGCGTCCGGCTCCAGGCCGTGCTCCCGCAGCAGTGCCGCGCGGGGTGCGTGCACGCGAATCAGGTCGACCAGCGGATGGCCGACGAAGTCCACCGGCACGTCCGCGCGACGGTACAACTCCTCCTCGAACGGAAAGATCACCAGCACCCGCTCGACATACCGCTTCATCGTCTGCATGCGCCCGGGACGCCATGCCCACAGCTGCGGGCTGATGTAGTAAACGACTGGGATTCCAAGGCGATGCACGGCCGCCATCAGCCTGAAATTGAAGTCCGGGAAATCAATCGCGACGAACACGTCCGGACACTCGTCGCGAGCGGCCGCAGTGAGGAGACGCAGCATCGCGAACGATCGCGGCAGCACGCGGAGCGCTTCGGTCAGACCGGTGACGGAGATGCCCTCGAAGTTGCCGATCAGACGTCCTCCGGCCGCTGCCAGCCGCGGTCCGCCGAAACCAAAGATGTCCGCGTCGGGTTCTCGGCGACGGATCTCAGCCGCGAGCGCGCCGGCGTACAGATCGCCGGACGGCTCGCCACACGAGATCATCACGCGAACGGCTGGCATGAATGAAATTAGAGTTGATGCCTCATGCGGCGCGGACCGTTCAGGTCCGCGGTCTAGAGCGGCTGCTGGAACAGCATCGGGTCGACGGCCGTGTTGAACGTGACGCTCTTGATCGTGCGATCGAGAATTTTCTGGCCGTCACGAAGAACCGACGCCTTGAATGGCACATCGATGCCGTTCACCTTCCGGTAATCGGAGAACTGTTCTTCTGCCCTGGTAGGCCTGCCATCCGGCCCTGGCGTCGCATATGTCTGGCGGACAATGCGATAGTCGCGATCGATGTAGAGGCGCATCGGCTCGAGTCCTGGGCCGCTCACCTCCACCACTTTCAGAACGGCGCCTCCGCTGCCCTCTTCCGCCTGCGGCCGCACCGTCAGCCTTCCTTCCGCTGCCGCGATTAAGAGCGGAAACGTATCGCGACGCACTGTCGCCGCGAAATCGTTGCGCATCGCGGGCGGCGCCGCCGAGACGCCGGCCGGATCCTTCACCCACGCGGTGCCGCCGTTGTACGCCTGGATGGTCTGCTGACCGGCAAACGTCGCATCGACGCGGAACTTGTCGGGATAGACGACGTAGGTTTTCGTCGGGATTATGGTCGGACCGCGCAGCGTGGTCACCGTCATGTCCGCGTCGACCACAACGGTCCGGACCGATTTCAGCGCCTGGAGACCCCCTTTGGCGGCGACGATCCGCTGAACCAGGTCGTTCGGGTCGTTCGATGCGTTCGGAGCGTTCTGGGCGGTCGGAACGTTCTGGAAAGCGGAAGACGGTGCGTAGGCGACAGATCGCAATTCGGTACTCGGCGGGACGCTTCCGCGCCTCAGTGTCGGAGCCGCGCGGCGATCCCGTTTGAAGTTCGGCGCCATCAAATCCAGTTGATCGACGGGAATGACGTCGTAGGCTCCAAAACCCAGCTCGATCAATTGCGATGCGAATGCGCGCGCATTGCCGACCAGGACAATCGACAGGCGATCCGGCCGCACGTACTGCCGGGCGACGCGCTGGATGTCGTCCGGCGTCACCGCGAGCACGCGTTCGCGGAATGTGCCGATTTCCGAGATGGGCAGGTCGTAGAACAGCACGTTCAGCACCTGCGTCGCGATCTGGTCCGGTGTTTCGATCGTCAGCGGGAAGCTGCCAGCGAGATAGGCTTGGGCATCGGCGAGCTCGCGCTGCCCGACGCGTTCACGCACCAGCCGCGAGAATTCATCCACCATCAACCGTAACGCCTGGCCGGTCATATCCGTCCGCGTGTCGGTTTCCGCGACAAAGTCGCCCGCGTCCTTTCGTGACTCGGCATTGGCTTCCGCGCCATAGGCGAGACCGTACTGCGACCGCAGGACCTGATGCAGACGGTTCGCTCCCTCGCCGCCGAGAATCTTCACCGCGAGATCCCACGTCATGTAGTCCGAATGTTTCCGGGGAATCGCGAGCTGCCCGACACGGATGCTCGTCTGCACGGCATCGGGTTTGTCGACAATCACAATCTTCCGAACGGGAGCCGGCGGATCGACCGGCGTCGCAGACGGCAGCGTCCCGCGCGGCCAGCCGCCGAAGACACGCTCGGCCGCCGCGAACGCCTCGTCGCTCGTGACGTCGCCGACGATGCCAAGGATCATGTTGTTGGGGATGAAGTACTGACGATGAAACGCTTGCAGATCCTCGCGTGTCAGCGAACTCAGTGAATCCTCGGTGCCGGTCCCGGGCAGACCATACGGATGGAACCCGTAAACGAGTCGATCGAAGACGACATCCGCGATGTAGCCCGGGTCGTCGGCATTGACGCGAATCGACGACAGAATCTGGTCCTTCTGTCGTGCAATTTCCTCGGCGGCGAAGGCGGGATTCCGCGCGATGTCGGCGACGAGCTCCATCCCCGTCTGGAACGAGTCCTTCATCACGATCGCGTTGACAAAGGACAAATCCGTCGCCGCACCGGTCCCGACGTCACCGCCGACGAAGTCGATCTGATCGGCAATCTGTTGCGCGGTGCGAGTCGTCGTCCCTTGATCGAGCAGTGAGGACATCAGGTTGGCGACGCCGCCCTTTCCCTTCGGATCCTGCGCGGAGCCAGCACCGACCAGCAGGCGGATGCTCACGGCCGGCTGCTCATGGTGAAGCACCGCCACGACACGCATGCCGTTGCCCAAGGTGCGGATTTCATACGGCGGAAACGTGACTTCGTGCGCTGTCAGCGGACGAGGCGGCTGTTCAGACGGCCAGTCGCGCGCCTGCGCCGTCGCCTTTGCGGTAAATCCCAAAACCCAAATCCCAACTCCCAACACAAAAACCAGGATTGGGATTTGGAATTTGGGATTTGGGATTTGGGATTTCATCATCTCGCTCCCCCGCCGCCGTTTCTCGGCGTGACGTAGAGCACGGTGCGGTTCTTCTCCGTGAAATAGGTCTTGGCCACCCGCTGGATATCGGCCGTCGTCAGCTTGAGGAAGACATCGATCTCCGCGTCGGCCGTACGGATGTCGTTGTGGGTGACCGCGGCGTGCGCGAGGTGCAGCGCTTTCTGCTCGTTGGTCTCGCGGCCGACGATGTAGTCGCGCATGAACTGGTTCTTCGCGCGCTCGAGCTCGTGCGCGTCCACGCCGTCGTTCTTGATGCTCTCGAACTGTGCCAGCATCTGGCGTTCGACGTCGCCGAGCGACTGGCCCGCCTGCACGATCGACACGGCGTAAAACAGGTTCGGGTCCTCGAGGAGGTTTGCGCTCCCGAACGCGGCAACCGCAATCCGCTTGTCATACACCAGGTCGCGCGTCATCCGCGCGCTCTCCCCGTCAAAGAGGATCTTCGACATCAGGTGCAGCGGGTAGGAGTCCGGATGGCCGTCATAGGTAACGTGATAGGCGATGACGACGGCCGGCAACGGCCATTCTTCCTGGATGACCGCGCGGCGCTCCTGTGTCTGTTCCGGCTCTTTCGGGATGTCGCGCGGCACCGGCCGCGAGGCTTTCGGCACGCGACCGAAGTACTGGCGGACGAGCTCGATCGCCTGAGCCGAATCGAAATCGCCGACAATCGTCACGACCGCGTTTTCCGGAACGTAGTAGGTGTCGTGAAAATCCCGAACGTCCTGAATGGAGGCGGCCTCGAGATCTTTGATGCTGCCGATGGTGGCGTGCTTGTAGGGATGCGTCGTGAACGCGCGATCGAACAACAGTTCGTTCAACCGGCCGTACGGCTGGTTATCGACGCGCAGCCGCCGCTCTTCCTTGACCACCTCGCGCTCCTTCTCAAAGGCGTCGCGGTCGACGCGGAGCGTCGCCATGCGATCCGCTTCGAGCCAGAGGGCCAGCGGCAGGTAGTGCGACGGAAACGTTTCCCAGAAGACGGTTTCATCTTCCTGCGTGTACGCGTTGCTGCGTCCGCCGATCGCCGCAATCATCGATGTATGCGAATCGGGCTGCACGTTCTTCGAGCCCTTGAACATCATGTGTTCGAAGAGATGTGCGAAGCCGGTGCGCCCCGGCCGCTCGTCGCGCGAACCGACGTGGTACCACACCGACAGGTGCACGATTGGCGTCGAGTGATCCTCTGACAGGATTACGCGCAGGCCGTTCGGCAGGGTGGTGAGTTCATAATCGAGCTTCGGAGGATGGACGAAGGCGTGCAGCGGAACCACCAGCACGCCTATGGCCGCCACCAGCACGACAACGGCGAAACGCTTCACGTTTCTATGATAGGGGTTCTTACCGGCTGACGAACCGGAATCCGGCACTGA
>Ga0207701_10000763_pt1 | contig 33968 bp, 29 predicted proteins | sample KBSSwiSSwithPhiX_FD_184294 | JGI IMG/M metagenome (GOLD analysis project Ga0207701, IMG submission 184294) | Switchgrass rhizosphere bulk soil microbial communities from Kellogg Biological Station, Michigan, USA, with PhiX - S5 (SPAdes) (version 2) | ecosystem: Environmental > Terrestrial >... | reverse complement strand
CGGCTGGCACCCGATCGATCCTTCGGGCTCGGCTGCGGAGAACGAGGTGTGGATTCGCATCGATTCGTCGTGGCGGGCGGCTTGGCGCTGATGCTGCATGGTCCGGATGTCCAGGCGGCCGGATGACGCTCTACTTCTGATGCCTCAAATGCGTTCCGGCGCTTGATTGACGAATTCGAGGAGTTGACGATGCGCGCACCTTCAAAAGCGGGTTGGAACCTGGCCGTATTGACGGCGTTGATCGCCGGCATCTGCGCTCTTGGACTGTTTCCAACGCAGCCTTCTTCCGCGCAGACCACCGGCAGCGACGGCGTGATCTATCTCGACCAGGCGTGGTCGCAGGCGGATCGGGAGGTCTACTACCAGTTGCAGCAAGGCGCTCAAGTCATCTCGTACGACATTTTCCTGAACCTCGAAGTCGCCAACGGCCAGGAACTGTTCCGTTCGGATGCGAACAGCGACCGGTACGGCCTCATCCCACAGGCGCCGAATCCACGGACCAATCCCGACGGACTCCCGATCGGGCTCACCAAGACGGTGGTACCGGAAGGCCGCTGGAAAGGCGAGACCGTCGGCATGACCTGCGCCGCGTGCCACAACGCGCAATTGACTTACCAGGGCAAGAAGATCCGCATCGACGGCGGCTTCAACCACACGTTCGACTTCATGTCGTATACGTTTGCCCTCGACGACGCAATGCAGGCGACCGTGGGCGACGCCGCGAAGTTCGAGCGTCTCGCCACTCGCCTGGGAGCCTCCAGCGCCGACGCCAAGGGCGCATTGCGCAAGCGCTTCGAGACCGACGCGGCGCGACTCCACACCTACCGCACCACGGTGATGGTCACGCCGGTGGTCTGGGGCCCCGGCCGCATCGACGCGTTCAACCTGATCAGCACTCGGATGCTGGCGACCGAAACCGGCATCGCCGAGAACTGGTCTTCGCCGATGGCCCCGGTCAAGCCTCCGTTCGTGTGGAATGCACCGCAGGGCACGTGGACGCAATGGTCGGGCACCATACAGGACCCGATCGGGCGCAATCACGGCGAAACCCTGGGCGTGTTCCTGCCGATGGACTTTCGCTCCAGGACACCGAAGGAAGGCCTCTTCGAATCGGGCGCGATGCTCCCCGACCTCAACAAGGTCGAGCACCTGTTGGATCGCCTCGCGCCACCGAAATGGCCGGAGGACGTGCTGGGGAGGATCGATCGGCAGAAGGCGAGCCAGGGGAAGACGCTTTTCGCGACTCACTGCGCGAGCTGCCACAACTCGTATCCCTACACATGGACTCCGCCCAACAAGTACGGCAAGCGCTTCCTCGAAGTGGGGTTGGTGCCGCAGACGTATGTGGGCACAGATCCGGCGCAATTCAGAAGAACGCAGGAGTTCGCGATCACCGGGCACTTGAGCCCCTACCTGCCGCCGCCGTACAAGGACCAGGCCATCGTCCCGACGGGAGCCTTGAGAACCATCCTTGTGCAGTTGACTCTGCGCAGGGCGTTCGAGCCGCTGAAGGCCAGCGATGCCGAATTGCTCGACTACAGCGGCTATCGCGAGCTTCCGGGTCCGCCCCCGCCGGTGGATTCGTGGAAAGCTGCGCCGCGTGATGGCGTCTGGGCGACGGGACCGTTCCTGCACAACGGATCGGTTCCAAACCTGTACGAGATGCTGATTCCGGCGAGCCAACGCACGAAGAAGTTCTACGTCGGCCGGGAGTTCGACGCGGCCAAGGTCGGCATCGACACCAGCGGGAAGTCCGGAATGTTCCTGTTCGACACGTCGCTAATCGGCAATTCCAATGCCGGGCATTCCTTCGAAAACGGCCCGCGCGGCAACGGCATCATCGGACCATTGCTGACGGAGCAGCAGCGATGGGCCTTGGTTGAGTATTTGAAATCCATCCCCGAGGAAGCCGGCCGAGTGACGCCTTTCGGCGGGCCGCCAAATGCGCGCACGGGAAATCAGCCGTGGGCAACGCCTTCCCGATGAGCACACCTGAGGGAATTAGCCGATGAAAAGCGCCCTGGCGCGAAGTTTTCTTGCGGCGTCGCTCGCTGCGACTTTTGCCACGCCCGTTCGTGGCGAGCTGACCCCGGAGGAACTGGCAAAGCTCGCCCAGAATCCGGTCGGCAACCTGATCAGCCTGCCGTTCCAGAACAATACGAATCTTAACTTCGGGCCGGAGAAGGGGACGCAGAACATCCTCAACATCCAGCCCGTGGTTCCGATCTCGATCAGCAGCGAGTGGAACATCATCACGCGCACGATCGTGCCGGTGATCTGGAACCCGTCGCTCGGCCCGGACATCCCGGGCAAAGACGGCACCGGGGATACCGTATTCACGGCGTTTCTCTCGCCCGCAAAGCCGGGCGCGTGGATCTGGGGCGCGGGTCCCGTGGTGCAGCTCCCGACAAATAGCAATGCACAGCTGGGTAACAAGAACTGGGGGCTCGGTGCGTCGTTCGTCGTGCTGCACCTGGAGCACGGCGATCCGTGGGTGTATGGCGCGCTCATCAACAATATCTGGTCGCTGACGAGCAACAAGACCGGAGGCTCGTACAGCAATGGGCTGATCCAGCCGTTTCTCAACTATAACTTCGAAGGCGGCCTGTACCTTACGAGCGCGCCGATCCTCACCGTCGAGTGGAAGGCCGACAGCGGCAATCGATGGACGGTGCCGATCGGCGGCGGCGTGGGCAAGATCTTCCACTTGGGCAAGCTTCCCGTGAACAGCCAGCTCTCCGCCTATTACAACGTCGTCCGGCCGGACTTCGGCGCGAATTGGCAGATTCGCGCGCAGGTCCAGCTCATGTTTCCAAAGTGAGAGACGGCGGATGGCCACGACAATCAAGCTGACGGTCAACGGTAAGCCAGCGGTCCTGCACACCGACGATCCCAGCATGCCCTTGCTGTACGCACTGCGCGATCAGTTGGGATTGCATGGCCTGCATTTCGGGTGTGGATTGGCGCAATGCGGCGCGTGCACCGTCCACTACTACGGGGAGGCGCTCCGCTGCTGCGTAATGCCCATTTCGGCGGTAGCCGGTGCTGAGGTCGTTACGCTGGAAGGACTCGGGACGCCGGAGAAGCCGCATCCCGTGCAACAGGCGTTCATCGACGAGCAGGCGGCGCAGTGCGGCTACTGCATCAACGGCATGATCATGCAGGCCGCGGCGTTCCTCGCAACCAACAAACGCCCCACCGAGGACCAGGTCCGCCAAGCGCTTGCCGGCAACCTGTGCAAATGCGGTACGCATGTGCGGATCCTGCGCGCCGTCATGCGCGCTGCCGAGAAGATGGCCTGAGGCCGTGTCAATGCTCGACACGCCGATATCGCGCCGCACCTTCCTCAAAGGCGGGGGCGCGCTCGTCGTCACGTTCTCGCTGACGCCCGTTGGGGCGCAGCAAGCTCGAAACGCCGCCAAGAGCGTCAATTCCGACGACGTCGGCGCATTCATTGCGATCGATGACAAGGGAGCGGTGACCCTCTACTCCGGAAAGGTCGAGCTCGGCACCGGCGCGATTACCGCGATCACGCAGATGGCGGCCGAAGAATTGTCGGTGCCGTTTGCCAGGGTGACGACGATCCAGGGCGATACGGCGCTCACGCCCAATCAGGGCCCGACGTATGCGAGCCTCTCGGTCCAGGACGGCGGCGTGCAGATCCGACGCGCTGCCGCGACTGCACGCGAGTCGTTGCTCGACCAGGCCGCCGGCAAGCTTGGCGTCGCGAAAGGCGAGCTCGCCATTCGGGACGGCGTCATTACGCCGCGCGCGGGGGGCAAGGGATTGTCGTACGCCGAGGTCGTAGGCGATCGGCAGCTCACCATCAAGGTGAACCCCGCAGCGCCGTTGAAGGATCCGAAGGACTACACGATTGTCGGCAAGTCAGTGCCGCGGCTCGACATTCCAGCGAAGATCTTCGGGACGTTCGACTTCGTGCAGGACGTCAAGGTACCGGGCATGTTGCACGGCCGGATGATCCATCCGGCGGCGTTTCGCGCAAAGCTCGAAAGCTTCAACGACGCCGCGTGCCGCAAAATCCCCGGCTATGTTCGTGCCGTGCGCAAAGGCGATTTACTTGCTGTCGTCGCGACCAACGAATGGGCCGCCATCAGCGCGTCGAACACGATCGTCGCCAAGTGGACGGACTGGGCCGGGCTCCCCGAAGAGTCGCGGCTCTTCGACTACATACGCAACTCGAAGATCGACCGCAACGAAGTCTTCCAGTCGACCGGGGATTCGACTGCCGCCATGAAGCAGGGCGGCCGGATGCTGCAGGCGACCTACGACCTCGCGATGAACACGCACGGGTCGATTGGCCCCTCGTGCGCGGTCGCGCAGTACGAGAACGGCAAACTGACTGTCTGGACGCCGTCGCAGGCGAGCCACCTGTTGCGAGGGCAACTTGCGACCATGTTGCAGATGAAGCCGGAGGACGTGCGGTGCATCTACGTCGAAGGCGCGGGCTGCTATGGGCGCAATGGCTCCGACGACTGCACATCCGAGGCGGCCGTAATCGCCAGGGAAATCGGCAAGCCGGTGCGGCTGCAGTGGATGCGCCAGGACGAGCACGGCTGGGATCCCAAAGGCCCGCCGAGCCTGCTGGATTATCGAGCCACAGTCGATGGCGAAGGCCGGATCACGGCATGGGAGTCCGACATCTTCCTGCCCGAACGGCCGCTGCGACGCTCGGGCGTGACGCTGCTGGGGGCGGTGCTCGCGAACCTGCCGAAGTTCGGTCCCGAGAGCGCCAACCTCGCCAACCCCGGCTTGGGTGTGCCTTATGCGTTGCCCAACAGCAAGCTGACCGCGCACTGGCTCGTCGATACGCCGTTGCCTGCAGCGTGGATTCGCGCGCCCGGCCGTATGCAGAATACGTTTGGCAACGAAAGCTTTCTGGACGAGATTGCCGCGGCCACTGGTGCGGATCCTTTCGAGATTCGGGTTCGCTACCTCAAGGATCCCCGCGGTCTGGAGCTTTTCGAGCGCCTGCGCCAATTCTCGAAATGGGAGCCGCGGGGCTCGCGGCCGCGCGACACCGGCTCCGTTGCGCGTGGGCGCGGCGTTTCCTATGCCAAGTACGAGCTGGTGCGGACCTACGTAGGCGTGGTCGCCGACGTAAGCGTCGAGCGCAGCACCGGCAAGGTCAAGGTCGATCGCGTTTTCGTCGCGCACGACTGCGGTCAGATCATCAATCCCGACGGACTGCGAAATCAGATCGAAGGCAACGTCGTGCAGACCGTGAGCCGCAGCATTGTCGAGAAGCTGACGTTCAGCCGCAGCGCGGTCACGAGCCTCAACTGGGGAAGCTACCCGATCCTGACGTTTCCCAATGTGCCCGAGGTCGTCATCGATTTGATCGACCGGCCCAACGACGTTCCCTGGGGTGCGGGTGAGCCGACGACATCGGTCATCCCTTCGGCGATCGCGAATGCGGTCTTTGACGCTACGGGCGCGCGGCTGCGATCGGTGCCGTTCCGGCCCGCGACGGTGCTGGCAGCGTTAGGTGCTGTACCGCCCCGCTAGGAGCATCGGGTAGAGCGATCGCAATTTTGCGTCATGCACAAATGAGGAGGCAACCATGATGAAACTCACCGTCCTGTACGGCCAACCTACGAATACCGAAGCCTTCGAACAGCACTACGGCACGGTTCATTTGCCGGCGGTCGCCAAAGTTCCGGGTGTCGCGCGCGCCGAGTACACCCGCTTCGTCGCTGCAGCAGATGGTGGGAAACCAGGTTTCTACCGGATGGCGGAGCTGTATTTCCGCGATCAGGCGCAAATGGAGCAGTCATTGGGCTCTCCTGCGGGAAAGGCCGTGGTGGCGGACGCTTCGCAGCTCGCGACGGGCGGCATTACGATCATTGTAGGAACGGTGGACGCGTGAAGCATGGCTTCGCCGACACTCGATGATCGAACCGAGGCATACGTCTCGGCCGCGTCGAATCTGGAAAATGTCGCGCTGCTAGGCGACGAGCGCGACCTGCGAAGAATTGTCGACGCGGGGCCACGCGGCGCCTGGGCGCTGGCGGGCCTGACCGTCGCGACGCTGGTCGTGATCTGGCTCGCGTTCTTCCTCTTCGTCTTCCTGCCGCGAGGGCCCGTTGGCTGAGCTCTCGCACGCGCCGCCCCCCGACCTCGTCGAAGACGACGAACGTCGGTGGTCGTATGTCGTCGGCGGTGTGGTCGCATTCGTATTTGCCGTGACCATCTTTGCCAGCGCGCACTGGGCCGCGCAGCCCCCGTCGAATGTGGAAACAATCGACGCGAGCCGCCTTCACCTCGCCGGCGAGTTCATGGAGGGAAACCTCGGGACGGAGATGCAGCCGGACGGATCGGCGGTCGTGCGCGTGATCGCGCAGCAGTATTCCTTCGTGCCGCCGTGCATCGTGGTGCCCACCGACACGCGGGTCGTGTTCCGGGCGACGAGTCCCGACGTGGTGCACGGCTTTCTCGTCGCCGGCACCAACGTGAACACCATGGTGGTCCCAGGATTCGTCGCGGAAGTGCGGGTGCGGTTTGACGGGCCCGGCGAGCACGCGATGCCGTGCCACGAATATTGCAGCGTGGGACACGAGGGCATGTGGGCCCGGGTGAAGGTGGTCGATCGGCAGGAGTACGCCCGCGTTTATGCCGGGCAGCGCAGAGCGTCCTGTGCACGGCAGTAACCGCCTCGTGCTGGCGCATTTCTGGGCTGCGTTCGCAGCCTTCGCGCTCGCGATTCCGCTGGGGGCGTGGCAGATGCTGGCGCGCAGCCCCATGCATCGCTGGGTCGACCCGGAGCACTACTATCGCGCCGTCACGGCGCACGGAACGACATTCGCTTACGCATTCCCGACGCTCATCGCGATGGGATTCGGATATGCGGTCTGCGCCGTCGCGCTCGGCCGGCCGATGCACGGCATGCGGCTCGCGTGGGCGTCCTTCTGGCTCGTGATCGCGGGCGCGGCGATCGCGCTCGCGACGGTCGCCGCGGGCAATGCCACCGTGCTCTACACGTTCTATCCGCCGCTCGCGGGAAGCGCGTGGTACTACATCGGCGTGCTCGTCGCGGTCGTGGGCTCGTGGGTCTGGGTCGGCCTGATGGTCTCGCATTTCGCGCGGTGGAAGCGCGACCATCCGGGGCTGCCCGTTCCGCTCGCGATGTTCGCAACCGTTGCCGGCGCGCTCCTCTGGGCGTGGACATCGCTCGGCGCGGGCTCGGAAATCCTGTTCCTGATCCTGCCGAACGCCTTCGGCTGGACGGCCACGATCGATGCGGGGCTCGCGCGCCTGCTCTTCTCGTGGACGCTGCACGCGATCGTCTACTTCTGGCTGATCCCCGCGTACATCGCATTTTATGTGCTGCTACCGCAGGCCGCGGGAGGTCGCCTCTACAGCGACAAGATGGGCCGCGTCGCCTTCCTGCTGCTGCTCGTGTTCTCGATGCCGATCGGCTTTCACCACCTGTTCGCGGATCCCCAGGTCGGCGCCGGCTTCAAGTTCGTCCACACGGTTTTCACGGGCATGGTGGCGGTGCCGACGCTGCTCACCATCTTCACGATCTGCGCCTCGCTCGAGATCGCCGGACGCTTGCGCGGTGGCCAAGGTGTTCTGGGATGGATTGCCGCCTTGCCCTGGGATCGGCCGTTGGTTCTGGCTTCGGCCTTCTCGCTGGTGATGCTGGGACTCGGCGGCGCCGGCGGAGTCATCAACATGAGCTACGCGCTCAACTCGACCGTGCACAACACGCAATGGGTTACGGGTCACTTTCACCTGATCTACGGTGGTGCGATCGTGATCATGTACTTCGCTATCGCGTATGAGCTCTGGCCCCGCCTGACCGGCCGCCCGCTGGCCGCCCCGAAGCTCGTGCGGCTGCAGCTTTGGACCTGGTTCGTCGGCATGCTGGTCACCACGCTCCCATGGCATCTGGTGGGCCTCATGGGACAGCCGCGGCGCATGGCCTATTACGACTACACCGATCCTGCGCTGGCGCCGCAGGCGATCTGGGTCAGCGTATCGGCCGTCGGTGGATTCGTGCTCGTATTCTCTGCGCTGCTGTTGATCGGCGTCCTAATCGCCTCGCATCGCGCGCCAGCGGCTTCCGTTTCGCCGCTCACATTTGCTCTCGCGGTCCATCCGCCGCGCACCCTGCCGCGCTCGCTCAACAGTTTTGGCGTCTGGATGGTGCTCGTGGTCGCATTGACGGTCGCGAACTATGGCTATCCGGTGGCGCAGTCACTCGCGCTCAAGACCACCGGCGTTGCCGCCTATCCGGTCAAGCCCCGATGAAAGGCGATCCGAGATTCAAGACATGGTTCAGCGGCACGGTCGTGCTGTTCATCGTCGCGGGCGTGATCGGCTTCGTCTGGCTTCCTTCGATGCAACCAGGTGGCACAGTCGATCTCTGGGCCACGATCTGTCGGGCGGTCGGCTTGCCGATCGGTCCGGCGCAGGCTTCGATGCGCGCGGGAGCTCAATCGGCTTCGGACGTCGCGTGGACCACCGCGACGCGCGCGCTCATGGCCCGGGGCAACGCTGCGCATGGTGCGGCGCTCGCCACGGCCTGCAACAACTGCCACGGCGCGAGCGGAGTCAGCAGTGACGCCGCGTTTCCGAACCTCGCGGGCCAGAGTGTCGATGCGATCTACAAGCAACTCGAAGACTACAGAAGCGGCAAGCGCAACACGGAAGTGATGGGCGTGTTCGTGAGTCCGTTGTCGCCGCAAGACGTTCTCGACCTCGCCGCGCACTTTGCGTCGCTGCCGAACCCTTTCGGCGCGTCCGCGCCCGGACCGGCGTCCAGCGCTGCAATCGCGCGCAACCTGGTCGAAGTCGGCAGCCCGATGCGCGGCATCGCGTCGTGTGCCACCTGCCACGGCCCGATGGGCCTCGTCCCCGGGGCGCCCGAATTGCGCGGCCAGCAGCGCGCCTATCTGGAGCAGGAGATGCAGGCGTTCAAGTCCGGGGCGCGGCGCAACGACATCAGCGAGCAGATGCGCAACGTCGCTCGCCAATTGACAGGCGAGGAGATCGCGACGCTCGCGGCGTACTACGCGGGCTTCACCGGCCCAATCCCCCGATAGGAGCGACACGATGCTCGGCTTCGAACTCGATTTCTGGGACTACGCAACGTTTGCCACCGCGGCGCTGGCGGGCTTCGCCGGCGTCATGACGTACATCTGGATCGCCGGTCTGCCGGGGCGCATCGCCCTCGCGCGCAAGCACCCAGAAGCGGAGGCGGTCAAGATCATGGGATGGGCCGGCTTGCTGCCCACCGTGCTGCCGTGGATCCAGGCGTTCATCTGGGCGTTCAAGCCCAGCGACATCGTCGACATCCGGCGCTTTCCGAAGCAAGAGGCGAAAGCGCTCGACGAAGAGGCGCGCCATGTGCGAGGCGAACCGCAGGCGGATCACGCGAAGCCGATCGTCGACGCTTCGCCGGCTCGCGATGCGCTGGCGCCGCCCACGTCGTCGCCACCGTCGCCATCGACGGCCCCGCGCAGCGGACCGACAAGCTGAGGCGGAGCAGGCGATGCTGCTGGGATTCGTCCTGCTGTTCCTCTACGGTTTCATCGTATGGGTCGTCTTCTTCAAGTTCCGGTGGCTGAAGTTCACGATCGCCTGGGGCTTCTTCTCGACGTTCTTCGTTCTGCACCTCGGGATCATCTTTCTGCTCGGCCTCCGCTACGTGGCGCCGGCCTCGACCGAGGCGCGCGTCATCCAGCACACGATCCAGCTCGTTCCGCGGCTGCCGGAGCCCACGCTCGTCACCGAAGTGCTGGTGCAGCAGAACGTTCCGGTGAAAAAGGGGCAGCCGCTCTTCCAGTTCGACCGGCGTCCGTATGAATACAAGGTGAGGCAGCTCGAGGCGCAGCTTGCCAAGGCGAAGCAGGACGTGCTGATACTGAAAGCGGACACCGCGATCAACAACCAGAAGATCGCCAAGATCGCGGCCGATCTCGAATATTCGAAGTACCAGTTGAAGCTCTCGACGGAACTTGCGAAAGAGGGCGCCGGACCCGAAGAAGACGCGCAGAAGTGGGGGGCCCAAGTCGCGGCGCACCAGGCCGGCATCAAGGAGGCGCAGGCCGAGGAGACGCGCGCGCGGCTGCGCTACACGTCCGACATCAACGGCGTGAATACCACCGTCGCCGCGATCGAGGCTGAGCTCGAGCAGGCGCGCTATTACCTCGACAACACGCGGATGGTTGCGCCAGAGGACGGCTACGTCATGAACCTTCAGGTGCGCCCCGGCATGGTAGCCGGCGAGTTGCGCGTCGGTGCAATCGCCTCGTTCGTCGTCGACGCCGACCGTTATCTGCTCGCGAACTACTTCCAGGAAAACCTGAAGTACGTGAAGCCCGGGCAGAAGGTCGAGGTTGCTCTCGATCTCTACCCGGGGCAGATCTGGCCGGGAAAGGTTGCGGCGATCTGGCAGGGGAGCGGCGCGGGCCAGATGTTGCCGAGTGGGACGTTGCCGAGCTTCAACTACGTGCCGGCCGAGGTGCCGCAGGGGCAGTTCGCGGTGGCGATCACACTCGACGATCCGGATCAGCGCAAGTTCCCGCTTGGCACGCAAGGGCGTGCCGCGATCTACACGTATCCGGACAGCCCGTTCATCGTGTTGCGCAAGATCTCCCTGCGCGGGTACACGTGGTACAACTGGCTGTACCCGTTCTCCGGCTGATGCGACGCGCCGTCGTCCTCGCGGTGGCGGTGCTCGCCGGCTGTGCTCTCAAGGCGCCTCCGACGCACACGGATGTGGTCGAGCAGGCGCTTGCCACGCAAACGCGCATCCCGCCCGCGTGGCGCGCCGATCCTCGGGGCGGTGACGTGACGAACGGCTGGCTCAAGTCGTTCGACGACCCGACGTTGGAAGCGCTCGTCGCCGAGGCGATCGCAAACAATCTCGACTTGAGAGCGGCAGCCGCCAAGGTCGCCATCGCGCAGCAGACGGTGATCGTGGTGGGATCGCAGCTGTTGCCGTGGGTGGGCGTGCAGCTCGGCGGCACGCATACCAAGGATTTCGACGACGGGTCGTTCGGGAGCACATCGGCCTTCCTCGGCGTGGCATGGGAGCTCGACGTGTGGGGGCGGTTGCGCGCCGAGCGCGCCGCGTCCGAAGCGAATGCCGAGGCGGTCGCGCTCGACTACGACTACGCGCGCCAGTCGCTCGCTGCAACGACCGCGAAGCTCTGGTACCTCGCCGTCGAGGCACGCCAGTTGCTGGGCTTGAGCGAGCAGGCCGTCCGCATCTACGGCGATCTCCTTACGCTGGTGCAGTTCCGCCGCAACGCCGGCAAGGATTCCGATCTCGACGTGGTCGATGTGCGCGCGAAGCTCGAGCAGGCGCAGAGCGACGTCGAGCGCGCGCGCGAGGCTTACGACGAAGCGCGGCGCGCACTGGAGGTACTGCTCGGCCGCTATCCGGCCGCAGAGATCGCCGTGACCGCGGTGTATCCGCCGCTGCCGCCGCTCTCGGGCGCCGGCGTACCGTCGGCGCTGCTCGAGCGCCGGCCGGATCTCGTAGCGGCCGAGCGGCAGGTGCTCGCCACATTCCGGCGGGAGGAAGCCGCGCAGCTCGCGCTTCTTCCCAACTTTTCAATTTCGCTCGCCGGCGGCCGGCTGGGCGACCAGGTGCTTTCGCTGCTGCATCTCAACCCGTGGCTCGCCTCGGCCGGGATCGGCGTGTCGATACCGATCTACACGGGTGGAGCGTTGCAGGCGAAAGTGGTGATCGCGACCGCACAACAATCGGAGGCGATCACCCGCTACGGCGCGGTCGCGCTCACGGCATTCCGCGAGGTCGAGAACAGCCTGTCGAACGAGCGAATGCTCGGACTGCAGCTGCCCTTGGACCAGAAGTCGCTCGATGACCGCAGCGAAGCGGTGCGAATTGCGACTATCCAGTACAAGACAGGGCGCCGGGATCTGCTGTGGGTGGCGCAACTGCAGACCGTCCAACTTGCGACCGAAGCGAATCTCATCAAGCTGAGGGGCGCGCAACGCGCCAACCGGGTGCGGCTATACCAGGTGCTGGGCGGAAGCTTCGACACGGCACCGGCGACAGCCGTCTCGGTCCGCTGACGCATTCGCGTCCGAGGCAATCGACGAGCCCGTCGTAAGGATTCACATTGGGCCATTAGTTTGCCGCCCGGGCGGAGAACTTAACCAAAGACTAGTTCCCAGCACTGCAACGCGCGGTGAGAATTACCGCGTGCTCGATTGCTGGGGGGACGGCTGCGACGCATGAGCAATACGTCGAGTTCGTTATTCAATGCCTGGGAGTAATGACATGAGTCTGCGAAGAGTCTTCTCCGCAACAATCGCGGCGTTCCTGCTCGCGTTGTCTGCGGCGTTCCCTGCTTTTGCGCAGCAGAAGCCCAACATCGTGATGATCATGGGCGACGACATCGGCTGGATGCAGCCGAGCATTTACCATCGCGGGCTGATGGTCGGGGAGACGCCGAACATCGACCGCATCGGCAACGAAGGTGCGATCTTCATGCACTACTACGCCGAGCAGAGCTGCACCGCGGGGCGTAACGCCTTTTTCACGGGCATGCATCCGCTGCGTACGGGGATGATCCCGCCGCAACTCCCGGGAAGCCCAACCTACCTCCTGCCCGGCACCCCGTCGCTCGCCTGGTTCCTGCGCGACTTGGGCTACAACACCGGGGAGTTCGGCAAGAACCACCTGGGCGATCACACCGACGCGCTGCCGACAGCGCATGGCTTCCACGAGTTCTGGGGATACCTGTATCACCTCGACGCGATGCAGGGCGTGAGCTTCAACGACATCAATATCTCCCCAACCCAGCAGGGCATCGCCCCGCCATGCAAGAACACACCGATACCGGGAATGCCTGAGGTTCCGGGTGCTGTCGATCCGAGAACGACGACGTGCCTGACGCCTCCGCGCCCGGTCATGTGGTGCAAGTCTTCGGACGGCACGGCGAGGAATCAGACGTGCCAGGATCAGGGACCGCTGACGCTCGATCGTTCGAGAACGGTCGACGAGGAGATCTCGTCAAAAGTCATCGACTTCCTCGACCGGAACGATCCGAAGAAGACGAACAAGCCATTCTTCGTCTGGTACAACCCCGCTCGGATGCATATCACGACGATGCTGTCTCCGAAGTACGAAGCGATGCTCGGCGAAAAGGGCGGCAAGGACTGGGGCATCAACGAAGCCGGCATGAAGCAGATGGACGACAACATCGGCTACGTTGTGCAGAAGCTCCAGGACATGGGCCAGCTCGATAACACGCTTCTCTGCTTCACGACCGACAACGGCGCCGAGGTAATCACCTATCCCGACGGCGGCGTCACCCCCTTCCGCGGCGGAAAGCTGACCACGTGGGAGGGCGGCATGCGCGCCCCGCTGGTCTGCCGGTGGCCCGGGCACATCAGGCCCGGCACGGTGAAGAAGGAGATGTTCGCCTCGCTCGACTGGGTGCCTACCCTCGTCAACGTTGCCGGCGGAGCGAAAGGCGATGGGCTCAAGAAGCGGATCGAGGCAGGCAGCTATCCCGGTATCGTCAAGACGACCCTCGACGGCGTCGATCAGCTCGACTATGTGGAAGGCAAGACCGAGAAGTCGGCGCGCGACACCTTCTTCTACTATACGGGTCCGATTCCGTCGGCAGTTCGGTACAAGAACTGGAAGTTCTATTACTCGATGGTTCCCGACACGGCTACAGGGGGTCTTACGGGGGTGACGACCTATAAGTGGACCCAGATCGGGAACATCCTGCGCGACCCGTTCGAGATCGCGGTGGGCAACGCCGACAAGACGGCTCTGGGATACGGCGGAGCGCTCGCCGCCCCGAGTACCGCCTACATCTATAACTGGAACATCCTTCCGATCGGCCAGCTGTTATGGCTGAAGGAACTCGAGTCGTACTCGGCGTTCCCCCCCATGCAGGATCCGGCGAGCTACAACCTCTCGCAGGTGCTGCAACAGATCAAGCGGCAGGGGCATAGCAATCCGAGCGAATGACCCGAACGCGGGCTTTCGATGACTAAGCGGGCGGCTCGAACGGGTCGCCCGTTTTCCTCCAAGAGACCGACATGAATTGCATTACACAGTTCAGGGGCAGCCTGCAGCTGTCTTTCGCTGCGCTGCTGCTCGTCGCCGGACAGGCGCTCGCGCAGCCTGATCCGCTGCCCTCGTGGAACGACGGCGCCGCGAAGAAGGCGATCGTCGAGTTCGTGCAATCGACGACAACGCAGGGAAATCCGCAGTTCGTGCCGCCGGAGGAGCGCATCGCCACCTTCGACCAGGACGGCACGCTCTGGGTCGAGCACCCGATGTACACGCAGGTCATGTACGTCCTCGAGCGCGTGCCGGCGCTGGTGAAGGTCAAGCCAGAGCTCGCCAAGGTCGCTCCCTACTCGACCGTGCTGGAGCTCCTGAAGGGTGACCGCGCGGCCATGGAGAAGCTCACGGAGGGCGATCTCTTTAAGCTGCTCGCCGCCACGTCGACCGGCATGTCGGTGGAAGTATTCAGTGCCGAGGCCAAGAAGTGGATCGCCGAGGCGCGTCACCCGCGATGGAAAAAGCCGTATACGGATCTCACGTATCTGCCGATGCAGGAGGTGCTGAAATACCTTCGCGCCAGCGGCTACAGGACCTACATCGTCACCGGAGGCGGGCAGGACTTCGTGCGCGTGTACGCGGAAGCGACCTATGGCGTACCCCCCGAGCAGGTGGTCGGCACCGCGGGCGGCACGACTTACGGCTATACCAAGGATGGCGAGCCATTCCTCACCAAGGACCCGAAGCTCCTGCTCAACAACAACAATGCCGGCAAGCCCGAAGGAATCCACCTGATGATCGGGCGGAGACCCTACGCGGCATTCGGCAACTCGACGGGCGACCGGCAGATGCTCGAATACACGAAGGCCGGCGGTGGCGCGCGCCTCGCGATGTTGGTGCTGCACGACGATGCAACGCGGGAATACGCCTACGGACCAGCGTCGGGCCTACCCGCCAGCAAAGTGGGTGGCTTCACGCAGGCGCTCTACGACGAGGCGAAGAAGAAAGGGTGGACCGTCATCAGCATGAAGGAGGACTGGAAGAAGATTTTCGCGTTCGAGTAGACGTACCCGAGGGTTCGCAAGCGTCCAAGACCGATCTCGTGACGCAAACATCGAGGACCGGCAACCATGCTACGACACAGACATCACCGATTCGCTGCGGCCGTGCTGACCGCCTGCACGGCACTGATGTTCGGCGCACTCGTGACAAACGCGGCCGCCCAGAAGCCTAATATTCTCGTCATCTGGGGCGACGACATCGGCCGCGACAACATCAGCGCCTACAGCTTGGGCATCATGGGCTACAAGACGCCGGGCATCGATCGAATCGCGAAGGAAGGCGCGCTCTTTACCGATTCCTATGCGCAGCAGAGCTGCACGGCGGGGCGCGCGTCGTTCATCATGGGCCAGCATCCGTTCCGCACGGGAATGCTCACGATCGGCATGCCCGGCTCGCCGCAGGGAATTCCCGAGTGGGCGCCCACGATCGCCGACTTGTTGAAGGCTCAGGGTTATGCGACGGGCCAGTTCGGCAAGAATCATCTCGGCGACCGCGACACCCATTTACCGACAGTGCACGGTTTCGACGAGTTCCTCGGCAACTTGTATCACCTCAACGCCGAGGAAGAGCCCGAAACGTATTATTACCCCAAGGATCCGGCGTTCAAGAAACAGTTCGGCCCGCGCGGCGTGCTGCATACGTGGTCGGATGGCAAGGGTGGGCAACGGATCGAGGACACCGGCCCGCTTTCGCGCGCGCGAATGCCCACCGTCGATCTCGAGATCTACGACGCCGCGAACAAGTTCATGGACGCGCAGGTGAAGGCGCAAAAGCCCTTCTTCATCTGGTTCAACACCACGCGGATGCACGTGTGGACCCACCTCAAGCCCTCCGCGGAAGGCCGTACGGGAATCGGTCTCTATCCGGACGGCATGGTCGAGCACGACGACATGGTCGGAGCGATGCTGAAGCGCCTGGACGATCTCGGCATCGCCAACAACACGATCGTCGTCTACGGCACCGACAACGGCGCCGAGACGGGAACGTGGCCGGACGGCGGAACGATGCCGTTCCACGGCGAGAAGGGGACCACCTGGGAAGGCGGCTTCCGGGTGCCGATGCTCGTGCGCTGGCCGGGCGTGATCAAGCCGGGCACGATCGTCAACGAGATCTTCTCGCAGGAAGACTGGCTGCCGACGCTCTTGGCCGCGGCCGGCGAGCCCAACATCGTCGAGAAAATGAAGACCGGCTACCAGGCCAACGGCAAGACGTGGAAGGTCCACCTCGACGGTTACAACTTCCTGCCGTACTTCAAGGGCGAGACCCCGAAAGGGCCGCGCGAAGAGATCTTCTATTTCGGCCAGGGTGGCGACCTCGATGCCGTCCGATGGAAGGATTGGAAGGTCAGTTTCGCGGTGGCGAACGGCAATATCGCGACAGCGGTTCGCGACGTGCCCGGCTGGCCGGTTCTCGTCAACCTGCGCGCGGATCCCTACGAAAAGGCACCGCGCGAATCCGGTATGTATGTGCGCTGGTATGCCGACAACATCTGGCTGTTCGTCCCCGTTCAGGAGAAGCTCAAGAACTTCCTCGTCACGCTCCCGCAATACCCATTCCAGCAGGGCAGCAGCCTGAACGCCGCGAACATCAACTACAACTCGATCCAGGCGATGCAGGCGATGAAACGCCTGCAGCAACTCGAGACCATGTCGGTGCCGCGAAACTGAAACTTTCGCGGGGGACGCACGAGAGTTTGATGGACTGGCAATTCGGAGTCCCTGCAACGTTGGCCATTGCCGCTTTCGTCCTGGTGATCGGCCGCAGAGTGATCGAGCGCGTCGCGTTTCTGCAGAAATATTCGATTCCCGAGCCGGTCGTCGGCGGTTTGATTGCCGCGCTGCTCATCGCCTTGATCCACGCCGGTGGCATCCGCATCAGCTTCGATGGTTCGCTGCAGCCGGGGCTGATGCTCGCCTTCTTTGCCAGCATCGGTTTGGGTGCCGACGCGCGGATGCTTGCGCGCGGCGGTGTGGCCCTGCTGCTGTTCACGGCCTGCGTCGTCGGCATGCTGGTCATGCAGAACGTGATCGGCGTGGGCGCCGCATGGCTCCTGGGCATCGATCCGCTGATCGGACTCATCGCCGGATCGGTAACCATGTCGGGAGGGCATGGGACGGGTGCGGCGTGGGGCCAGAAGTTCGCCGAGACTTTCGGGGTCACGGCGGCGCCCGGCATCGCGCTCGCGGCAGCGACGTTCGGTCTGATGATGGGTGGCCTGGTGGGGGGTCCGGTTTCCCAGCGCCTGATCGAACGCCTGAAAGCGCGTGGTGCGCCATTGGGCGTGCCGAAAGCCGCAGTGCTGACGCGCGACAGCGCCGAGTCGGCAGGAGCATTCACGCCGCAACGGCTGACCGTCACGATATTGCTGATCGCGACCTGCATGGCATTGGGTACGGCGCTCTCGCGCTGGGCCGAGAATCCGACATTCACGCTGCCCACGTTCGTGTGGACGCTGTTCGTCGGCGTACTGATCCGCAACTCGCTCGCCATGCTCAAGCTGCACGAAATCGACGGCGAGGCGCTCTCGTTCGTGGGTGCGGTGTCGCTGTCGCTGTTCCTCGCCATGGCGTTGATGAGCCTCAGGCTCTGGGACCTGGTGGCGCTCGCGCTGCCGCTCCTCCTGATCCTCGCGTTGCAAGCTGTCGGCGTCGCGCTGTTCACGACGCTCGTCACGTTTCGGGTGATGGGGGCGAACTACGAAGCGGCGACGCTCGTCGCAGGGCAATGCGGATTCGGGCTCGGAGCGACCCCGACCGCAATCGCCAACATGCAGGCCGTCTGCGAACGCTACGGCTACGCGCCGCAGGCGTTCATCATCGTGCCGGTGGTTGGCGCGTTCCTGATCGACATTGCGAACGCGATCGTCATCAGCGGCTTCGCGGGCGTCCTTCCATCGCTGCGCTGACGCAGCGAGCCGCGCCCTGTCGCGCGGTCGCTAATTCAACTCCGTATCCTTGAAGAACTTGGTTCCCGATACCGTGAGCGTCGCCGCGAGGCCCGATTCGGTGATCTGGTACAGATAGACGCCAGGCGACACGAGCGCCGCGCCGCCGTAGCTGTTGCCCTTGCCCTGGGCGATCGCAGACAAATTGCCTTGCCCGCCGAACTCCCACCCTTGCTGGATGAAATTGCGCAGCGCCGATTCATTGCCGAACACGAAGATCAACCGATTCTGGTTCACGCCGAATCCGAGCCCGCCTTGCACCTGCAGCATCTTCATGAACGTGTTGCGCCCGGTGCGGTTGTTGACCACCACGCCCTTGCCGGTCGTGCCGCCGGCGAAGAGGAGCTTCAGGCCGAACGTGCTGAATACCGCATAGCCGGCGGCTCGTTCGATGCTGCGTCGCGTCCACGGCGAAGTCTCGTACAGCGATGAAAGCGCGTCACTGGCCATTTCCTTCACTTGCAGCCTCGCCTGCAGAATCCGGCTTTCGTTCGGCACGCCCGACGGAATGGCGCTTTCGATGTCCTTCAGTGGATCGAACGAGAACGTCTGAGCGGCGCTGGGCGCGGAAGTCAAGCACGCGACGGCGGCTGCAATTGCAATGTGCGATTTCATGTACTCCCTTTCAATGCTCGCGGAATGGGACGGTCTGCGTGGTGCGACCGCTTGACCGGCGTCTGCCCCACGTTACGGCGGATCCGCGCGCAGTGGAACTGTTCTTTGGTTTAGGCGCGTCGCGTATTGCCGAACGATCGGCTTATAATCGATCGCACATCAGGTATCTCCAGCAGGAGGTGTGAGATGGCCGGTTCCGATAACGCGACCCAATGGCAGGTCGAAGGTCAGTATTACGAAAACTGCAGCTGCGATTTCCTCTGTCCCTGCGTGCCCGGACAGATGACTGTCAAGCCCACCAAGGGCTCGTGCACGTTCGCGATGGGCTTCGACATCGAGCGCGGGCACTTCGGCGACATTTCGCTCGCGGGCCTCGGGTTCGTGGTCGTCGGCGTGACGCCCGAAGAGATGGCGAAAGGCAACTGGTCGGTGGGCGTCATCGTCGACGAGCGCGCGAGCGCCCCGCAGCGCGATGCGATCGTGGGAATCGCGAGCGGCTCAGCGGGCGGGCCGATGGCGGCGCTCTCCGGACTTGTCGGCAAGTTCCTTGGCGTCGAGCCGGCACCCATCGACTTTCGGCGCGATGGCCTGTCGTGGTCGGTGAACGCATCCGGAAAGATTCGGCTGATGGGCAAGGCGGCCTTGGGCCTCAACCCCGACGCCGACCCGATGCAACTCAAGAATACCGGGCACCCGGCGGCCGATACCTTCAACCTCGCGCGGGCGATGGACAGCAGCGTGTCGGCGCTCGGCGTTTCGTGGTCGGACGCGTCCGGTCGCAACAACGCGCAATACGCCCCGTTCGCTTGGCGCAGCGCCTAACGGCCCTCAACGGGCCGCCATCCACGCGGAAAGGGCGAGCAGAACCAGGCCGCTCGCCCGCGCGGCCTTGTCGCCGAGCGGCAGCCATTTCTCGATCAGCACCCACACGGTGAGCGCCACGATCACCGCGAGGTTCATGACTCCGCCGGCGAAAAGCAGCAGCATCAACGCCCAGCAGCAGCCGAGGCAATAGAGGCCGTGCCGGACGCCGAGCCGAAACGCGGCGCGCGTGCGGTCGGGCCAGCGTTGCATCAGGAACGAAAGCGGTGAGCGGCACACGCGGAGGCATGCGCGCTTTGCCGGCGTGAGCTGATAGACGCCGGCGAGCGCCAACAACAGGGCCGTCGCCAGCGGCGAAGCCGGCTCCATCATCGGCGTGAGGATGGAACGGCTCGCCAACATCCGCTGCAAAAGCGTAGCCGTGGCGCTGAACAGCACCCATACAAGCACGTAGCCGGCGGCGAGCGCGTAGGTCTTGCTGACGACGCGGGCATCCCCCTTCGTGCGCAGCGCGCCCGCATAGAGCAGGACGAGCGGCGACGCCGACGGCAGCATCATCGCCGTCATCATCGCCGCCCACATCGCGAAGAGCAGCAGCACGTGCCGCGCGTCCCAGTCGGCGGTCATCGTCCACGCCGACGGTCCAATCATCGCGCCATACATGTCGCGCGCCATCGGCACGATCCACACCCAGCACAGGAGCGGGATGGCGACGATCAGCGTCGCGACGACAATGCGCTCGTGCCGGAGCGCCGTCTCGAGCAACGTGCGGCCATCGGTCCCGCGAATCGGCATGATGGCGATGCTACCGCATGCACTGGACGCCAAGTCTGCCTGGACACATCGCGCAATGGCGCCGGCGGCTTGCTTGGGCGACCGGGGCGCCGATACACTCTTGCGCGATCCTGAAGGCGAGAAGGGCGGGGAGGTGAGACCGATGCAGATTGCAGCAATTCGTGAGCGCGCATGGGCGCTGTTTTCCGTGATGTGCGGCCCGTAAGCTGTCGCGCGCATGGCCTCCGGATCTGCCGGGAACAAAGGTTTCGAGCCCGCACCGAGCGGCGCCCGCGTGCCCGGGGCGACGCCGGCCGCGCCCCGGCACTTCAGATGGATCGTCGCGCTGGTCTCCATCGCCGCCGCCATCGGCCTTGCCGAGGCGATGGTGCGCGTCTCGCTGTTTCATACGACACTCGAATTCGCATCGCAGGATCCCGAGTACTACGCGCGTTCGCTCGACGAGCTCTGGATTTACCGGCACCTTTTTTCCGGCGCGAAGTCGTGGACCGTGGGCGTGCCCGGCGCGCAGGCGTCGAACGAGACGTCGATCGAGTTCTACCGCAAGTGGGCAGCGAGCCTCACGCCCGACCCCGAGCTCGGCTACGTTCGCGCGCCCGACATTCGCACGCCCTGTCACGAGACGACGAACCTCGCGACGCGAGGCGCCGGCGAGGCGTCGTGGGTGGGGCCGAAGATCGTCTTCGTCGGCGATTCGTTCGTCGAATCGGCCGCGTGCTCGAACGATACGCTCCCGACCAAGGTGCAGAAGCTGACCGGCATCGACACGCTGAACTTCGGTGTCGGCGGCTACGGCGTCGACCAGATGTTCCTGTACTTCAAGCGCCTCGCGCCGCGCTGCGACCGCAAGGATTGCTCCCGATTCCCGTGCTCACCGGCAAGTTCGCCGAATACCGCGATCTCGTGATTCAGGGCTTGCGCGATGACCTCAGACGACCCAGCCGCCTCGCTGCTTAGCGCGTTCGACTATGTGGGACGCGACGCCGTCGCAGAGGTCGGCACCCCCGCGCCACCCGCATTCGCTTTCGAGCTCGATTTCGACTCCTCCAGGCGGTGGCCGGATCTCCCGTACGATACGGGGGACGCTGCGCACTACACCCCGTCCGACCGGCCGCCGATCCGCGCGATCCTGAACTCCGCAGTCGAGACGTTTCAACACCGGGCTCCGCAGGCGTAGCGGTGCGTGAACGCCGAGCTCACGAGCGCGATGATTCGCCGGTCCTCCGCAATCGACGGCGCCTCGTCGTCCTCCAATCGCGAGCTGGTCGGCGTCTGCCTGCTCACCAATCTGCACCGCGCGTCCGACGCCGTGTCGGTATGCGTAGAAGCGCTGGTGCACGAGTCGATCCGTCAGCACCTTTACCGGCGCGAGTGCGCGAACGGCGCGTTCTGCGATCTGGGCGACGAGGGACGATACCGCTCGCCGTGGTCCGGCAACCGCATCCCGCTCCATTCGATCATTGACGCGTCGCTCGTCTGGTATGGCATCCTCGGCCTGTGGTGCCAGCTCGCGCAAACCGTCGCGAGCGACGCCGAAGCGGCGGCGGCGCGGCAGCGGGTCGCGGAAATCCTGTTCGGCTTCGCTTTCGTCCGGGAAACGATCGAAGCGCCGCGATTCCCGCGAGCGAGCGTCGCGCCCGGCATCATCGAACTGATCGGTCATATGGCGCGCGTGGGCGGCGCGGTGACGCCGTCTTCCGACGCCCGCGGGACGATTGGCGCCTTCATGCGGGCGAGCGAGCAGGGCGCGTGGTCGGAGGATCTCCGCTCGGTCTTGCGGCAGATGCGCGAATCGTGGCGCGACCCGCCGGCGCGCTGACTACGGACCGTCATTCTGGTGTCCAGAACGGCGCGCCAGTTCCCGTGCCGCAACGTCCGGCAGCACGATTCATATAGAGGCCGCTCGACCCCTCCTGAATCCGGCTGTCCAAGTGGCCAGACCACTATTCCGTTCAGCGAAACGTTGATCTACAATGGGGGTCCGTGCAACGTCGCGCCGAGCGTGTGATCCACCGCCGGCCGCTGATCCTATCGGGGAGACCACACAATGGCCGCAAGCGAATCGCAGAAACCGCTGACGGACGAGCAAAGGCAGGAGCTCGACGAGGTGTTCGGCCGCGCGAAGAAAGCGCTGGCAATCATCGCCACGTACGACCAGGCGCGCGTCGACCGGTTGTGCCAGGCCGTCGCGTGGGCGGTGGCGAACAAGCGCACGTTCACCCGCCTCGTCCAGATGGGCATCGCTGAGAGCGGGCTCGGCGATCCGGACAGCCGGATGGGCAAGCGGATGAAGATCCGCGGCGTGCTGCGCGATGCGCTTCGGCAGAAGAGCGTCGGCATCATCGAGGAGCTCCCGGAAAAGGGAATCGTCAAGTATGGCAAGCCGGCGGGCATCATCGCCTGCATCGTCCCCACGACCAATCCCGACCTCACGCCGGCGGGCAACGCGATCTACGGGATCAAGGCGCGTGACGTCGTGATTTTCTCCCCGCATCCGCGCTCGAAGAAGACATCGTACGAAACGGTCAAGCTGATGCGCGCTGCGCTGGAGCGCGAAGGCGCGCCGGCCGACATCCTGCAGTGCGTCACGCGCGTCAACATTCCGATGTCGCAGGCCGTCATGGCGCGCGCGGATCTCGTGGTCGCCACCGGCGGGCAGCCGATGGTGCGCGCCGCCTACAGCTCCGGGACGCCGGCGTACGGCGTCGGCGCCGGCAACTCGACGATGATCGTCGACGAGACGGCCAACATCGAGGAAGCGGCCCGCAACACGCGGCTTTCGAAGACGTCCGACTTCGGCTCGGGCTGCTCGGCCGACGGCAACCTGCTGATCGAAGCGTCCATATTCGACCGCTTCGTCGCGCAGCTGCAAGCGGAAGGCGGTCACCTCGCATCCCCCGAGGAAAAGTCGCTGCTGCGAAAGGCGATGTGGGACGAGGAGGGCCATCGCAAGTCGGATACCGTGGCCATCGCGCCGCAACAGCTTGCGCGCATCGCCGGCTTCTCGATTCCCGCCGACCGCAAGTTCATCATCGTTCACGGCGACGGCATCGGCAAGGAGCACCCCTATTCGGGCGAGAAGCTCACGACGCTGCTCGCGGTGTACAAGTACGCCGGCTTCGACGAGGCGCTCGACATGATGCGCGGCATCTACGAAGTGGGCGGCAAAGGTCACTCGTGCGGCATCTACTCGTTCGACCAGGGCCACATCCACGCGCTCGCGCTCGCGGCGCCCGTGTCGCGGATCATGGTGCGCCAGCCGCAGTCGAAGGCCAACGCGGGCGCGTTCAATAACGGCATGCCGATGACGTCGAGTCTCGGCTGCGGCACGTGGGGCGGCAACATCGTGTCGGAGAACGTGCACTTGAAGCATTACATGAACACGACGTGGGTGTCCGTGCCGATCAAGATCGACCAGCCCTCGGACGACGAGCTTTTCGGCGACTTCTACGACCCGGCGCTCGAGATGGAGGCTGCCGAGGGCGAGGCGATGGTGGCATGATCGTCATCCACGCCGCGAGCAACACAACACCACTTCCCGTATGACGAAGACTCCCGAACAGCTGCTGGACGATGCGTCGGCATGGTGGACCACGGAGATCATCGACATCCATCCGGGGAAGATCGCCATCCGCGGCTACCCGATCGAGGAGTTGATCGGACGCGTCCGCTTTCCTGACATGATCTGGCTCATGCTGCGCGGCGAGCTGCCGTCGCGCGAGCAGGGCGACCTTCTCGAAGCGGCGCTCGTCCCCGGCGTCGACCACGGGCCGCATGCGCCGTCGATCGCCATCGCGAGAATGGCGGTGACGTGCGGGCTGCCCGTCAACGGCGCGATGGCCTCGGCGATCAACGTCCTCGACGACATCCACGGCGGCGCAGGTCAGCAGTGCATGGAGCTTTACCACGAGATCGACGCCGAGGCGGGCGCTGGCGGCGATCTGGTCGAGGCCGCGACGGCGGTGATACAGCGGCACCAGGAGGCTGGCGACAAGATCGTGCCTGGCTTCGGCCATCGCTTTCACCCGATCGACCCGCGAACCGCACCGCTGTTCGAGCTCGTCGCGAAGGCCGAAGCCGCGGGCGCGGTCAGCGGGAGGTTCGCCGCGATCGGACGCGCGGTCGAAAAAGCGATCGGCGCTATAAAAAAGCGGCACATCCCGATGAACATCGACGGCATTACCGCGGTCATCTTCTGCGAGCTGGGCTTCGAGCCCGAGCTCGGGCGAGGACTGTTCGTGCTGTCGCGCTCGGTCGGCATCCTTGCTCACGCGTGGGAGCAGAAGCAGAAGGGCCGGCGCATCATGGGCCCGATGCCGAAGGAGATTCCCTATCGCTACGCCGGTCCCTCACTGCGCACGCTCGCGAGCCGCGACGGCGATTCCGGGGGCGCGCGATGAGTCGGCGCGATACGCGAGCACCTGAACGTTTACCGGCGCGCGCTGCGGACGGACTGTCCCGCGTGCGCATCGGCGCAGTACTCACGTTTGCGGCGCTGCCGGCTCGGTGCGCCGTCTATTCGACGGTGACGGTTCCCTCGTAGGCCGTCGGGCGGTTCACTGCCCGTTGGCGGCCGTCCTCGTCGTAGGTAACGTCTTGGATCGCGAGCGGTGATGCGCCCCGCGCAAGCGGCTCGAACTCTAGCGCGGCGATGGTGCCGGCGCCGGCGAGGACACCGGTCTCGACGCGGACGAGCAGAGACCCTTCGCTCACGTCCTCGAATTGCACCGACGCCCCGCTTTGCTGGACGAATGCGCCCGGCGTCCATCCGACGAGCCGCAGTATCGATTTTTTGTAGGTTACAGAGAATGCGAGCCGGCGTATTGCAGCGGGCGCCTGCACGTCGATGGTTACGGAGAATATCTGCCCCGTGGGAACTGATTGAGGGGCGCGAATATCGATTCGCGCTGGCGCCACCGCGGGGTGCTCCACCGTAGTTGCCGCACTCGCTTGCGTTGAAGGTGGTGCTTGCGCCGGACGCGATGGTGGTGACGTCGCGGATGGGGTCGTTGGGGCGACGCCGGGCTCCGCTGGCGGCCGGTTCACCGTGGGGGAACGGCCGGGCGAAGAGGGATCCTCAGCAGGCCAGAACTGCATCAGCGCTCCGAAAGCGGCCAGGAGCAGCGCGAGCGCAGTCAGTCGTTTCATCGGGTCGCGGAATCGTCCCAGTCAGCCCGAATCGTAACCGAGTCACGTTCGTCCGAGCCTCTTTGGCGTAAGGTTCGCGTCGACGAGAGGCGCTTGACTTGACTGGGCAGCGTTCTATAATTGGCCACTGCTTGACGGAACGTCGTTCTGTTTTCGAAACAGCGCGAAGACAGCCCGGCAAGCTAGCCTTGCCATCAGGAAACACGAAACACCGGACCGAGCGGGCTCCACGGCGCGGATTCGGACACAAGGGAGCGCCAGACCGCCAGGGTCTCCCACGCAACTTTTCGACGCCCTATCAACAGCGCATCGTATGGAGGAGCACAAACACATGAACGTTGCATCGATCCGGGGCTCGCTGCCTGTACCGAGCTAGGCTTCTCGCGGTAACAGCAGCAGCCTGCTCGTGGAGCGTCGCGTCGTGCGAGCCGCACGACGCCTCATGGCAACCGCCATCCCCGACCAGCGCCGCACCTCATTTCGCCTTTTCGTTTTTCAAGCAGCCAGGAGACTTCGAATGAAATTGAAACTCATCGTGTCGTCGCTGTTCGTCCTTGGGGTCGTCAGCGTGCCCCCCATGGCCTTCGGGGCGGCAAAAGATTTGAACTCTGCGACGACGCCGGCCGATGCAGACTACCCGAAGGTCGGCGGTAACCTCGGTAACCAGAACTACTCGTCGCTCACGCAAATCAACAAGGGCAACATCCAACAGCTCGGCGCTGCATGGTCGTTGAAGGTCGCGGCTGCACCCGTGACCGTGCCCGTCCCGGGGCCAGGCACGACCCAGACGGGCCAGCAGACGAGCCCGATCGTTGTCGATGGGGTGATTTACTCCGACACGCCCGGGGGGGGTGTCATCGCCGTCAACGGCAAGGACGGCACGGTCAAGTGGAAGTGGGTCCCGACCGCCGCCAACCCCGGCTTTACGCCGACGGGTACGCGTCGTGGCGTCTCGGTCGGCGACGGCAAGGTCTACACGCTTGCCTCCGGCAATCGTGTCGTCGCCTTGAACAAGGATACAGGTGCACTGGTGTGGGTCGTGCAGCCCACGGGCCCCGGAGGCGTCAGCCTGGGACAAACTGCCAAGGTCGGCACCTTGTACTACGACGGCATGGTGTACCTCGGCACCAATGACGGCAACCGCGGCGCCGGCTACGCGATCAAGTCGAGCGACGGCTCGTTCGTCTGGTCGTTCTTCGGTGGCGCTGCGCCTGGTGTTGTGGTCACCGACGTCAACGGTCAGACGTTCAATGCGGGCGACTCGTGGGGCCCCCCGGTCAACGGCCAAAGCTGTGCGCTGACTGCCGGCTCCACGCCATGGATGCACCCCGCAATCGATCCCGAGTTGAACCAGGTGTACTGGACGTTCGGCAACGCACGAAGCTGCGGCTCCTCGCAGGACGCCAGTCTGCGTCCGGGCACCAATCTGTTCAGCGTTTCCATGGTCGCGGTGGATGCCAAGACCGGCGCCTACAAGTGGCATTTCCAATCGCAGCGCCATGGTTTTCACGACATGGACAATACCCAGCCGCCGGCGGTGGGCGAAGCGGTGGTCAATGGCGTGACGAAAAAGACGATCTACTACGGCAGCAAAGCGTCGGTGACCTTCATTCTCGACCGTACCAATGGCAAGCCGATCAACGATGTGGTCGAACGTCCCGTCGCCCAGGACTCGCGTCAATCCGATATGCCGTTCCAACCGCATCCGGCCCTCGGCAGCTGGCTGTCCGACTGCATCGTGTACGAGTCGCTGGGCACGAACAACATCCCGGGCAATCCGTACCGTGCGGTTCCGAACTACAACGGCTACCAAGCCGCCGCGCGGAAACCGGACGGCAGCCTGCCCTTGGTGTACAAGGTGGGGAATTATCTCGACGCCGACAAGCCGTTCGTGACGATACCGGCGGGTTATCGCGGCAACAACGGCGAGCTTGCGACCAGCGACAACGCCGGCGGAACCACCGAAGCGCACCGCCTGGGCTGCCTGTGGGATCCGCATTGGGATCTGCCCCTCTTGTCGACGACCACGCAAAACGGCGGTAACGACTGGTCGGGTGCAGCGTTCAGCCAGAAGCTTGGCCTGTACATCACCCCATACGCCATCAACAACGTGGCGCACGACCGCGGCGAAGGCAGCAACGGTCTGCGCGCGCCGGGTCAGTATCAAACGGGCGGTTACCTGGCGCTGGACAGCAGGACGGGTAAAGTCGTATGGAACAACTTCACCGGTCTCGATCAGGCGCACGGCCAGACACCGCTGGTGACGGCGTCCGACCTGGTGTTCTGGGGTCAGCCCGACGGCTATTTCGTGGCAGCCGACGCCGCGACCGGTCAGACTCTTTGGAAGTTCCAGATGGGCGCTGGCGGCGGCCAAGGCGTGGCCACCTATACGATCGACGGCGTGCAATACGTCGTCGTGGAAGCGTTCGGCTCGGGCACTCCGTACAGCGGCGGCACCGACGGCGACCTGATGTGGGCGTTCAAGCTCGGCGGCACGGCGAGCGAAGGTCCGACGCCCGATCCGCTGATCATTCGTCGTGGTGGCGGCGGTACGCCGACGGCCGGCAGCACGGTGAACAACACCATTCTGCTCGCGCGTAGCAGCGCGGCGGCCACGGCAGCAAAGGACGCAACAGGAACGAACGCGATGTTCCCGAACAACCTCGGGGTTCCCGTCGGCACGACGGTCAGGTTTCTGAATCCGGGTGCGAACAACACTCCGGGCGACACCGGCAATACCAAGGAACACTGCGCAACGCAGTTCTTCGAGGGCGTGTTCAACGCGAGGCTGCAGCCCGGCCAGTCGTTCCAGTACACGTTCGATCGTGAAGGCGAGTACTGGTACAACGATTGCACGGATCCCCGGCCGACGGGTCGTGTCAACGTGACGGCGGCGGAGACCACGCTGACTGGAGCGCTGACGATCGTTCCCAGCATCCTGAACCTCAGGCCGCCTACCGGCGTCTTCACCAGCGTCACCGGGGTGATCAGCGCGGTATTCAGGCTGCCCGACGGCTACACGCTCGACACGGGCTATGGCGCCAAGGTCACGATGAAGACGCCGTTGTCGCCTGAGCTGTTCGAGGCGCTCGCGGCCTCGGTCTCGTCGGACGGCAAGACTCTGACCGTGAGCTTTGACAAGGCGGAGCTCGACAACAACATACCCGCCGGCACTGCCGTTCCGCTGACGGTCTCCGGATTGTTCATGAATGGCGGAGTCCAGAAGCGGCTGACGTCGACGGGCACCGTACGCGTGATCAAGTAATCGGGTCGTTGTCCAAAAAAACGCGTAAGCGAACGTAAAGCTCCTCCAGGGCGAACGGCCGCAGCCCCGCTGCGGCCGTTTTTTTTGTCGCGGCCGCGGGTGTTGGAAGGCGGCTGCGGTGGATTGGCGGATAATTTGCGCGGCGATTCGTCGCGACATCCTTATCGACTGACACCATGCACAAACTCAGCCTTTGGGCCGCATGGCTGCCTGCGTTCTTTTGCGTAACGGCAGCGGCGGATCCACGCTTCATCAACGCATACGTGGTCAACGAAGGCTCCGCAAGCCTCTCGATCATCGATACGCCAACGGAAAAGGTGACCGCGACGGTCAACGTCGGCGAGCGGCCGCGGGGCCTCGCGGTGTCCTCCGAGGGCGAGAGGGCATACGTAAGCCTCGAGGACGGTACGCTCGTCGAGCGTGATATGTTCTCGAGGATAGAGAGCGCGCGCGCGATGCTGGGCGGCCTCGCGTATTCCATCGATCTCAGTCCCGACGGCAAGCTGCTCGCAGCGGCGGTTCAAAACACCGCGGAGGTCGTGCTGGTGGAGCTCGCCACGATGCGGATCGCAAAGAAGATACCGATTCGAAGCGGCAAGCGGCCGACGAATGCGGTCTTCAGCCCGGACGGCCGCTGGATCTATGTCGGTGCCGAGGAAACCCCGGCGATCGACGTCGTCGACGTACGGCAAGGGGCGGTCGCGACCTCCATCACCGTGGGTGCGCGACTGCGCGACATCGCCTTCACCGCGGACGGCTCGCGCGCGTACGTCGCAGCCGAGCAGCCCAGCGAGGTGGCGGTCATCGACGTTTCGCGCCATACGGTGCTCGCGCGGGTGAAGACGTCGAGCGCACCGTTCGCCATGGCCATCCATCCGGACGGCAAGCGCGTCTTCGTGAGCGCGCCGGGCGCCGGCAAGATTCACGTGCTCGACACGGGTTCGAACAAGATCGTCGCGGAGCTTGACGCTTGCAGCAACGCCTCGCGGATGGCCCTGACGCCCGGCGGGGACAAGCTGTACGTGACGTGCGGGTCGGCGAACGAGGTGGCGGTCATCGATACGACGACGTCCCGGCGTGTCGCGCAGATTGCAGTCGGCATGACGCCCGCGCATATCGCGATCCGCGAGGCGAATACGCAGTCCGAAGAGGCCGAGCGCTGGGAGCGCAAACCCAAGCGACCCTGACGGCACACGGCGCATTACGACGATCAGCCATGTTGCCCAGCATCGACCCCTCCAACGCCGCGCTCGCCGCTCGCTACGACGAGATTCCTTACGCCGCGTTGCCGCATCGGGCGACACATCCTGGAATGCTGGCGACGGTTGCAACACTCGCCGGTCACCCCGTCCCTGCGGTTACGCGCTGCAGCGTGCTCGAAGTGGGTTGCAGCGATGGTTCCAATCTCATCCCGATGGCCGTGTCGTTGCCGGCGGCGCGCTTTGTTGGTTGCGATCTGTCCTCGCGTGCGCTCGATACCGGACGACGAACGAGCGAAGCGCTTGGCCTCACGAACGTCACGCTCGTCGAAGGAGACCTGGGCGAGCTTGCGCCCGCCAACGGCGAGTTCGACTTCATCGTTGCGCATGGCGTGTATTCGTGGGTGCCGCCCGACGTGCGCGACGCGCTGTTCGCGCTGGCTGCGCAACGCCTCACGCCGAATGGCATCCTGTACGTGAGCTTAAACGTCCTGCCGGGTTGTCGGATACGGCAGGCGGCATGGGACATGCTGCATTACCACGTCGATCGCATCGAGAACCCGCATGCGCGGCTCGATGCGGCGCGACAGCTCGCGAACCTTCTCGCCGACGGCGGCGCGTCGACGCATGAATCCGACCAGGCGCTGCGCGCGGAATTGCGTGCGATTGCGCAGCACAGCGACAGCGAGCTTGCCCACGACGATCTCGCGGTGCCGAACGACCCGGTCTTCTTCCATACGTTTGTCGAGCACGCCGCTCGCCACGGCCTGCGCTATCTCGCCGAAGCAGAGGTGCAGACGACGGGCCTCGCTGGCATCTCTAGCGCAGCAAACGCGCACTTGTCCACGCTGGACGCTCTCGGCCGGGAGCAATACCTCGATTTCATCCGGCTGCGCCGCTTCCGCCAGTCGCTGGTCGTGAGAGCCGACGCGCCGGCCGATCCGACGGAGCCGGCGCATCGCGTGCGCGCGATGCATGTGGCGGCGAATGCCGCGCTCGCGAGCGCCTCTGCCGGAGGTAGCGTCCACAAGCTCGCACGGACGCTAGATCCGGCGGGGGGCGGCGGCGGCGCGGTGCGCAAGCTGCTCGAGACGCTGGTCGCCCACCAGCCGGGAGCGTTTGCGGTAGCCACGCTCGCCGACGAGCTCAAGCTCGGGCCGTTCCCGCGGCCCATCGAAGCTATTGTTGGCGAAGCGTACCGCTCTGGCTTCGTCGATCTGCACGTGCGCGCGCCGGCACTGACGATTCACCCCCCGGATCGACCCGTGGCGAGCCCTCTTGCGCGCCTGCAAGCGCTGACGCGCACCGATGTGACGACACTGCTGCACACGCAAGTCGAGATTGCGGACGTCAATGCCTTGCGCTTGCTCCCGCTCGTCGACGGCACTCGGGACCGCGCCGCGCTGGCGTCCGCGGTACGCCAATTCGTGGTCCACATCGACCCCTCACGGGCTGCCGATTTCGTGAAGTTCGCGCTGGAGAAGTTCGCGCGCCTCGGGTTGCTGATGGCGGATGGAGCGCACGTGGGCTACGCGGTAAAATGACATTGCTCCTTATCGCCGTTCCGGTGCCTTTGTAAAGTTGGTCGACAGCGTATCCGGTCCGTCCGAGCGCCGGCGTTCTATTCAGAAAAAAGGCATTCTGTTTCGATGTCCATCCCCGTAAGCGACCGTCGATCTGCATCATGCCCCGAGCATACCGACCTTGGCTCATTCCGGTTGCATCGCTGGTGATCGCCGTCACCTGGATCGCATGGCTCGCCTGGGACAGCATCTCACCCGGCGCCCGCGAGGTGCAGGATCGCGCGCCCCCGCAGTCAGCGGCGCCGCCTGCGTTGCCGCAGCGCGCGTCCCCCGCGGCGGCCGCCGAGCGCGCTGCTCCACCCACGGAGCGTCGTAACGACGCGCCGGTGTCGGCCAAGTCGCGGCCCAAGGATGCGGTTGCGGGAGCTGCCCTGCAGCTCGCGTTTGCGATGCCGGCCAGCGTGCAGGTGGGCGAGGGTTTCGATGTTCGAGTCAGCCTGATGGCGCGCCAGCCGATTGGGCGCATCGTCATCGAGGTTTCCTACGATCCGGCACTGCTCAAAGCGCGCACCCTCGAAGAGCTCGACTATGCGCAACGTGCGTTGGGCGAGCGGATGTTCACAATCGACAACAGCAACGACGGGCGGATCGAGCTTTCGCTGGCGAAGGATCGCGGCAATCCCACGCCGGGGCTTCCCGCGAGCGTGCCGCTTGTTCAGTTCGAAGCGCTGGCCTCCGGAGGCGCGCAAGTCCGCATCGAGAGCATCGCCGTATCGGATCCGAATGGCGGGACGCTGACCTGGTCGGCGACGGGCCGCGAGACCGACGTCAGGATCAACTAGCAGTCGCTGCGGCGAGGCGCCTCCAATCCGCCGTGCCACTCGAGCCTTACCACGCGCGTTCAAAAAATCGAACGCCATTCTATTGCGTCATGTTGAACGATGCGAAGCGGTCCAACGAATACAGAATATCGTTCTATTGTCGGAAGAGTTTACAGATTACACCGGACCGGGTGCGGATTAAAACCTATGGACTTGATTATGCTGTGATTTCCGACCATGGTCCGGTCCTTGCTTTTGAGTTTGCGTGCGCTTGGCAGCACCGAACGGGTGTCGGCGCCCGCGTTCCTTCTTCCCACCATTCTGAAAAGACCCCTTCAGGAGAGACTTTATGAGCAAAGTCAAAACCACAAGTGGAGCGCCGTCCCGATTCTGGGCGCTGGCGACCGCGATGGCGATGGCGTCCGCGGCGACCGGTGCCGACGCGAGCGTCGCAAGAGTTGTCATCGATAGCTTCACCGCCAGCGGCACTTCGACTAGCGGATTCCTATTCGCGCCCACGGACAACAGGTTTCAGTCCTGGTTACTGCAGGCGGAAACGAACGGCGGCGCGACCACCTCATCGAACAGCAACACGGTCTTTACGTGGTCCAACCAAACGGCGACTGCGCAGACGGCGACTGCCAAGGCCACCGTCGCGTCCACGAATCAGACGGATCCTTCCGGCGCGCTGGAAACGCCGAACTTCACGCTGGAGGCGAACGCGACGCCCTTGTCGAACGGTCTCATCCAGGATGCGTTCGGCAACATGTTGGAGTCCGGCCTCTTCTGCTTTGGCAACGGCAACAACTTCGACGGCACGACGGCCGGCTGCAACGCCGCAGGGTCGGTCACGTTCACGGTGTTCTATGACCTTATCATCAGTGCCCTTCCCGGCGGCCCCGCGTCCTCGGCCTACGCCGAATTCGATGTGACAGGCACGGGAGTCCCGAATGGCTTGTTTTTCGACATTGCGTCCACTGCCGCCGGCGGCTCGTCCAAGCTTACCCAGGAGTTCACCTGGACGGCGAACTTGCTGGCGGGCGGCTTCGCCTCCGTCGATCTCAACGGTGTCGTGGTCGTGCAGGCCGTTCCGGAGCCCAACGTGCTGGTTCTTGCAGCGCTCGGCCTCATCGGCCTCGCTGCGACGCGTCGGCGCAACAGCCGCGCAGTTTCCGCAGTTTCCTAAGTAACCCTTAAGCCATCTCCAGTTAAAATTCCCGGGATTAGCGATTGACACGCAGTCCCGGGGTTTTATACTGCGCGTTGTCCAGAAATAAACCGCCATTCTATCAGACAGAACAGGACGGTCGGGCGACACGATGCGCAGCGGCGAGATTCTGGCAGCCCCCATTGCACCCTAAACGAGAGGAACGCATGAACAAAAGCATGAAAACCGCGCCGTTCGCGCGGCGCACATTGGCAACAGCAGTCCTGGCCCTCTGCGCTGCCGGCGCAAGCGCACAATACGCACATAGCCCGAACACCAACGAAAACCCGATCACCGGCAACCTGCCGAAAGGCGCTTTGCCATCGAGCTTCGACCCGACGTACAACGTGTGCCGCGGCATCGACCCCGCGTGTTATCACAACTGGGTCGACAACCGTCAGATGAGAGTTCTGGTGTACTCGCGTACTGCCGGCCCGCGCCACGGCCACCTCGGCACCGCGCTCGGGGCCGGTAAGAACACGCAGAACGAGACCACCTTCGCCGTTACCTGCACCGCAGATCAGCCCGGGCCGCCTGTGGC
>Ga0207701_10000762_pt1 | contig 33969 bp, 40 predicted proteins | sample KBSSwiSSwithPhiX_FD_184294 | JGI IMG/M metagenome (GOLD analysis project Ga0207701, IMG submission 184294) | Switchgrass rhizosphere bulk soil microbial communities from Kellogg Biological Station, Michigan, USA, with PhiX - S5 (SPAdes) (version 2) | ecosystem: Environmental > Terrestrial >... | reverse complement strand
CCCGACAGTACCTATTTCTCAGTCACGACTCGTTTCCGTGCATTCACCCGCAGGACGTCGGGGACGTTGCGGTTGGTCGAGAGATGTCGCAGATCTTTGTCGCTGAGGCGCGCGAGGAAATTCATCGACAGCGCCACCGGGGTCTTGGGGTTTCGCACGAGCGCGTGTACCACGGCGTAGTTCTTCGTCCACGCACGGGAGAAGCCGATCATCCGCAGAATTTCGTCGGACACGTTCGCCATCTTGGCGATGCTCTCCACTTCCGTTTCCGTCAGCTTTGGACTGCTCAGGACGGCGACCGCGACGATCTTGTTCGGATCGCGGATGAGCACCGCGCGTTCTTCACGCGACCCCTTCATCGCGAGCGTCATACGCTGGGCGACGTTCAGGCCGGCAATCTTCTGGACCGTCGACGCACGCACTCCACCGTCCGCCGGCTCCTCTTCCGCCGCCATGATGGCTTCGAGCGGATCATCGGCCGTCTTCGATTCCACCAGCGGCGCGTCGGCCGCCTGCGCAGCGACCGCAGCCGGCTGAATGCCGCGGCCGGCAAAAAATTCGCGCACCGCGGTGGACGCGTCGGAGCGCGCCAGGAATGCCTCGAGCGCCGGACGTGAAATCATCGAGATCGTCGCCTCGGCCGCGGCTGCGATCTCGAGGTCGTGGTCCTCAACGAGCAGCATCAGCAGCGCAATCTGCTCGTGCGCGCGCGGGGCCATCGCGCCCTGCGCCGCCTGAAGACGGATATCGCGCGCAACGTCGCCACGCCGGAAAAAGTCCAGCATTGGAGTACGAAGACCCGGATCTGGCACGTCTCAGGATGTTTCGGTCTATCGGAGTGACAGGAACAGGATGACGCCCACGACCAGCGCGACAGTGGCCGCAATCATCATGGCGCCGGCCGCGAACTGTCCGCCGCGCGATCCCTCGACGGCCAGCGCGTATGGACCCGCGCCCGGGACGGATTCGTGCGGGAATTGAGCGAGAAAGTCGCGTACGGTGTCTTCGGGGTCGATGCCGATTTCGGCCGCATAGGAACGGACGAACGCACGCGAGAAGATGCCGCCGGGCAGTCGAGAAATATCGTTGCGTTCGAGCGCTTCGAGCGCGCTCACCGACAGCTTCGTCGTCTGTGCAATCTGGCGAAGCGAGACACCACGTTGTTCTCGAGTGTGACGCATCCGCGAGCCGAAATCGGCGCCGGACGAGTTAGGTACTGCCATGTGGACCGGCCATGTTAGGAGACGCCCGAGGGCATGTCAAACAGGCTGATGCCAGCCACGCCGGCAGCGCCGGTGCGCATCACGTCGGCGATCCTGCCGGACGTCACTCCTCCAATCGCGAGGACGGGAATCCGCGTGGCGCATGCCACCGCCGACAGCTCTTGAAGACCTGCCGCAACGCGATCGGGCTTCGAGCTGCTCTCGAAGACCGTGCCGAAAATCAGGTAGTTGATCGCATCGCCGTCTGCATCTGCAGTCACCACTGCCTCGGATACCGAATGTACCGAGCGGCCGATCAAGAAACCGGGAGGCGCGCAGGCGCGAACCCTCGACGCCGGAAAAGAATCGCCTCGCAAATGGACGCCGTGCGCACCCGCCGCGACTGCCACGTCGAATCGGTCGTTCACCAGCACCCGAGTGCGCGTGCCGCGAACCGCGTTGACACAGGCGGTTACCAGACGCGTCAACGGACCGCCGTCCAAATCGCGTTCACGGATCTGAATGAGGTGCACACCTTCCACGGCCGCGGCACGTACGCGATTGACGAGCGCGTCTTCCCACGACCGGCCAAACCGCCGGCGATCGGTGACGAAACAAAGGACCGGACTCACGGCGTGCCGACTTGAGGGGTCGGCCTACTTTTCCTGACCCCGAAGGTCACGCAGCGGCGCCGGATCGGTGTCCGTGTTACGGGCGAGAAGCAGGGAAATCAGCTCGGCGAGTCCGGACGCGAGATTGATGACGCCCAGTCCCGATACGGCGCCGCGTACGAAGTTGTTCTTGATGATGGTGTGAATGACCGGCGCCATTTCGGCAAAGTAGTTCCGATCCCAGAACGAGGACCACGGGACCACGAGCAGCGCTATTCCGAACTCGAAGAAGAACGCAACGATGAACAGCCGTTTCACGAGCGGTGACTCTCCGCCCGCTGGGCACGCGACAGGTACATGATGCGTGTGCTCACGTCACGGTACCCATCGGCTTCCGCATCCAGTTCCATCAGGACCGCCAGCGCCCGTGCCGACTCGCCCTGCGCCTCGAGGGCGCCCGCAAGCTCGTAGAGCAGGTCGTAACCCTCCTCCGGCGACGGTGCCGGCGCTTCGGCGGCGCGCTCCAGCCATTCGACACCCTCGTTGAGGTCGCCGCGGTCGATCAAAAACCGACCAAGGCGGGCGCCTGCCTTGAACCGCATCATCGGCACACGCGCCGCCGCCTCGAGTGCTTCGATCGCCTCACGATCGAGCCCCTGCTCAATGAACCGTGCGGCCTCTTCGTACTGCGCCAGGGCTGCCGACGCCTGCTGTTCGCGGGCCGACTTCGCGCGCATCTCTGCGAACACATCTTCGATATCGGGAGCGGTCTCCGAAGCGGTGAGCACTTCTTCAGACGCGTCTACCGCTTCGGTGGCTGAAGCCGACGCGAGTCCCGAGATCTCCGTACTCAGATCGATCTCGGCGAGCGATACTTCCAGACTCTCGTCCTCGTCATTCAGGACAGGTGGATCGGGGACCGGCGACTCTGATGGCACGTCGAGCACCGGCTCCACTTCCGCAATCGCGGCGTCAACTTCGAGGGCGTCAAGCGACAGCACGTCGGTCGGAGCGACGGCCTCCGGTGAGCGAAGGCGCGCCAGCACCGTCTCCGGATCGGATTCCCCTGCGATCGTGAGCGCCCGGCGAAGCCGATCGGCATGCGCCTCGTGCGCGGGATCGGCGCGGACGAGCTCCTCGGCGATGATGCGGGCATCCTCGCCGCGGGAGGCATCGAGGTATGCATCCACCAGCTGTGCCTGGGTCTCACGCAGCCGATCGCCGAGACCCGCTTCCACTGCGATCCCGGCGAGCTTTGCGAGCGCAGGAATGTACGGCGTACGCGCGACGAATGCCTGCAACGCTTCACCGGCGCGTGCGACGTCCCCTTGCAGCAGCGCGGCGTCGGTAATCGCATCCATGCACGCGAACGCCGATTCGACCTTCGATTGCTCCATCAACGAATCGGCGATACGCGCGATCTCAGGCTCGCGGTCCGGCGCAAGCGCGAGGACCCGGGCCATGGCGATGCGTGCATCTTCTTCCTTCCCCTCAGCGAACTCGACCGTCGCCAGCTCCAGCAACAGGTCGGGGTCGTCTCCAGCCGTGTCGAAGCTCAGATACGCGCGAGCCCGCTTCGGCTGTCCGGCCGCAAGGAACTCGCGCGCCAGCCTGACGCGCAGCTCGGAATCGAATGGATCGATCTCGGCGGCGTCGGCGAGCAACTGGAGCGCCTCGTTGCGTTTCTTCTGCTTTTCGAGCAGCTTCGCCGCTTCCTTCAACAGCTCCACCGCCCGAAAGCCGTCGCCAAGCTGCTGCGCGGCCTGCACCGCGGCGACTTTCGATTCGACGTCCGCTTCGGGCATCGATCCAAGCCGAAGGATGCATTCGGCGGCCGCGCGATCTTCGCCGCGTCCCTGGCGCTGCTTCGCCACCTGTTTCAGGAACTGCTTGGCGTCGACGAATTTCCCCTGACGCTCGCCAATTTCCGCCAGCTGAAGCAGGATGTGCTCGTTCTCCGGCTCGAGCTTCAGCGCCTTCTTGTACAGCGCGGCGGATTTCGGAAAGAACCCTTCGGCGAACTGGTGATCGGCGACGCGGATGTATTGCTCGATCGCCTTCTCGTTGTTGCGCGCCCGCAGGTACAAATCGCCAAGCGCGTTGATCGTCGTCCAATCCTGCGGCTGATCGTCGACGAGGCGCACGTATTCTGCGATCGCTGCATCGAGCCTTCCCTGCTTGAGCAGCTTGTCAGCCTGCTTTAACGTCGCTTCTCGATCGATTGCCACTGAAATACTAGGGGCGGTAACGCTTTACTCCTCGACGATCGTATCAAACAGAGAGGGAGGCCTGAACGAGCGGCGGTGCAGCTCAGAGTACCCGTACTGCGCGACAGCTGCGAGATGTTCCGCCGTGGCATAGCCCTTGTGCCGGTCGTAGCCGTAGCGCGGATCGGTGGAGTGGTATGCGAGCATCTCACGATCGCGCGTGACCTTCGCGAGGATGGAGGCTGCCGCGATGGCCGTGCAGCGGCGATCACCATGCAGCACGCCGCGTTGCGCCATCATCAGCTCGGGAACGCGGAACGCATCGACGAGCACGAGATCCGGCAGCGGCGCGAGCGTCATGATCGCGCGACGCATCGCCTCGAGGGATGCGCGATGGATGTTCATGACATCTATTTCCGCGGGCTGCGCCGACGCCACCGACCAGGCCACCGCCTTTCGCGTAATGACGCCGTAGAGGCGCTCGCGCTCGAGCGCCGTCACGGTCTTGGAGTCGTGAATGCCGGGGATGTAACGGTCCGGATCGAGTACGACGGCTGCGGCAACGACCGGGCCCGCGAGACAGCCGCGTCCCACTTCGTCGACGCCCGCGATGCGATGGAACCCGAAACGCCGGAACGCGTTTTCGAGAGTTCGCATCGCTCGCGTTTTGACCATGGGCAAATCCCAAACACCAAATCCCAACACCCAAATCCGAAATTGACCCAACAAGTCCCAACCACCTTTGGATTTGGGACTTGGGATTTGGGATTTGGGATTTACTGCTTCTTGGTAACGCTCTCTTTCATCCGCGCGGCCTTGCCCTTCAGATCCCGCAGGAAGTAGAGCTTCGCGCGCCGCACACGCGCCGAACGCACGACGTCGACCTTGGCGATCGTCGGCGAGTGCAGCGGAAAGATGCGCTCGACGCCCTGGCCGAACGAGACCTTCCGCACGGTGAAGCTGGCGCGCGCGCCGCCGCGGTGCAAACCGATGATGATGCCTTCGAAGATCTGGATTCGTTCCTTGTCGCCCTCGCGGACCTTGACGTGCACGCGGACGGTATCGCCGGACTTCATACGCGGTCGATCCGTCAACTGTGACTTTTCGACCAGCTCTATCGCGCTCATGACATCTCTCCAATTGGCGGGTCTGAACGGCCCGCCCTCCATCATCGATCTACTGCTCTTGCGGCGCGGACCCTTTGGGTCCGCGTTGCTTCATAATCTCGTCGAGCAGCTCGCGATCTTCATCATCGAGCGCTGCATGCTCGATCAAATCGGGCCGCCGCTCCAGCGTCCGTTCGAGCGCCGTGCGCTTTCGCCACCGCCGCACGTCCGCGTGATGGCCCGACAGCAGCACTTCCGGCACTTTCCTGCCGGCGAACTCCGCCGGCCGCGTGTAATGCGGGTGGTCCAGCAAACCCCGTGCGAACGAATCCTCCGCCACTGACTGCTGGTCGCCCACGACGCCAGGAACCAGCCGGCTCACCGCGTCGACGATGATCACCGCGGGCAGTTCGCCGCCGCTCACCACGAAATCACCGAGCGAAATCTCTTCGGCGCCGAGCAGCTCCGGCACCCGCTCGTCCAACCCCTCGTATCGGCCGCACAGCAGCACGATATGCGAGTGCCTGCTCAGCCGGACCGCTTCGCCCTGCGTGAACCGCATACCCTGCGGCGACAGCAGGATAACGGCGTCCGGTCGTCCGCGCGTCGTCGTAATCCGCTCGACCGCCCGGACGAGCGGCTCGGGCTTCATCACCATTCCCGGCCCGCCGCCGTAGGGCACGTCATCAACGCTCCGATGCCGATCGGTCGTGTAGTCGCGCAGGTCGTGGACCTGCACGTCGAGAACCCCCGCCGCGATTCCGCGGCTCACGACGCCTTCCGCGAGCGCCGCGTCGATCATCCGCGGAAAAATCGTGACGATGTCGAACTTCATCTCCGGGCCGCCTACAGGCGGCGCCCACGTACGTAGGGGCCGGCTGTAGCCGGCCCGCGTTCGTTCAACTCCAGCAATCCGTCTGGTGGATTGATCCGGATCCGCTTGTTGACAACGTCGATGTCGACGCAGATATCAACCGCCAGCGGAATCAGAATCTCGCCCCGGGGCCCGCGCATCACCAGCCGCGTCGCGCCTGCGCCGCCCTCAACGGCGGCCACTGTTCCGACGACATCCCCGGCGGCCGTTTCCACGATGCAGCCAACGAGCTGATGCTCGTAATAGCTGCCCGGCTGCAGGGGCTGAAGCGTCTCCTCCGGAACCCTGAGTTCGAGACCGGCAAGCCGCTCGACATCCTCAATGCGCGTGAACCCTTCGAAGCCGACCACGGGTCGTCCGTTCTGCACACGCATTGACGCAACCGTGAGCCGCTCGTCGCCCGCCGCCGAACGCGTCCATACCGTCGCGCCCTCGGCAAATCGTTCTTCGACAAAATCCGTTTCCGGATTGATCACGACCTGACCCCGAAGACCGTGAGGACGCGCGATGCGTCCGACCAGGGCCATGTCGTTCCAATCAGGGATCGGCGGCTGGGGACTGGGGGCTGATGACAATGTCCCTAATCCTTCACGTCCCTATCCCTAGTCCCCAGTCCCTAGTCCCCAGTCCCTAGTCCCTAGTCCCTAGTCCCTGATATCCAGCTGCGCTCGCTTTCCGTGCTTCTCCGCCGTGAGTGCAACCAGGGTTCGCAGTGCTGCTGCCGTGCGCCCCTGACGGCCGATGATCTTTCCCATGTCGCCTGCCGCAGTGCTCAGCGAGTACACCTTCAGACCTCGCCGTTCGTTTTCGGTCACGCGGACGGCATCAGCGTGATCGACGAGCGCTCGCGCGATCACCTCAACAACGGCTTTGATCGGATCAGCGTTCTCCGATCCGCTCATCACTGCGCCGCAGGCGCCTCGACGACCGGCGCCGACAGATCACGCGAGAGATGTTTCGCCATCAGCGTCCGCACCGAATCGGAAGGCTTGGCGCCCTTCTTCAGCCAGTGCTCGATGCGCGTCTTGTTCAAGTTCACCTGCGCCGGCTTCGAACGTGGATAGTACGTTCCGACGTTTTCGACGAAACTGCTGTCGCGCGCTGAACGCGCTTCCGTGACCACCACGCGGAAATAGGGCTTCTTGGTTGACCCCATTCTCCGTAACCGAATCGTCAGCATTTATCCTCCGATGTGGCGGGTCCAAAACGACCCGCCCTCCACCGCACATCCGCGGCCAATCTGTAGTGGACGCCGGGTCCGTTCGGACCCGGCTATCTTGTCTTGATCAATCCCCAGGGGCCACCCTTCTTCCGCTTCTTCATCGCGGGCGGAGCAGCGCCGCCCTGCTGCGGCATCTTCGGCAGCTTGGGCATCCCTTTCATTCCACCCTGACTCATCATCGCGAGCACTTTGCGCATCTCGGTGAACTGCTTCAACAGCCGGTTCACTTCCTCGACGGTCGTGCCGCTACCCTTTGCAATGCGCTTGCGGCGGCTCCCGTTGATGATGCGATCGTTGCGCCGTTCCTCCGACGTCATCGAGCAGATGATCGCTTCGACCCGTCCCATCTGCTTCTCGTCCGGCTTGTTGTCCGCGAGCTCCTTCAGATTGCCAAGCCCCGGGATCATCCCCAGGATGCTCTCGAGCGGTCCCATCCGCCGGATCGTTTTCAACTGCTTGCGGAAGTCGTCGAGCGTGAACTCGTTCTTCCGCAGTTTCTCTTCGAGATCGGCCGCTTCGTCCTGATCGATCGCCTGCTCGGCTTTCTCGATGAGCGACAGCACGTCGCCCATGCCCAGCATCCGCGAGACGATGCGATCGGGGTGGAACAGCTCGAGATCCTCGAGCCGCTCGCCGCTGCCCACAAACGCGATCGGCACGCCGACGACGGATACGACCGACAGCGCGGCACCACCTCGCGCGTCGCCGTCAAGCTTCGTCAGCACGACGCCGGTGACGCCAACGCGGCGATTGAACTCACCGGCGCTCTTGATGGCGTCCTGCCCCGTCATCGCGTCGGCGACGTAAAGCAGATCCGTCGGCTGCACGGCCGTCTTGATGCCCTGCAGTTCGTCCATCAGCTCGTCGTCGATATGCAGTCGTCCGGCCGTATCGACGATGACCGTGTCGAAACCCTTCGCCTTCGCCTCCGCCAGCGCTCCGCTCGCGCGGGCAACTGGATCCATCGACTCCGGCTCGTACACCTTCACGTCCGCCTTCTCGCCAACGATCGACAACTGCTGAATCGCCGCGGGCCGACGCACGTCGGTCGACACGAGCAAGGGGTGCTTTCCCTGCCGCGCCAACCACTTCCCCAGCTTCGCCGACGTGGTCGTCTTGCCCGATCCCTGCAGACCGAGGAGCAGCACGACCCGTGGCGTCGGCGCATCCTTCCGCAGGCCACCCTCAGCGTCGCCGAACAACGCCAGCATCTCGTCGCGGACGATTTTGATGACCTGCTGGCCGGGCGACAGGCTCTTGAGAACAGCCTGATCCATCGCCTGGTCGCGAACGCGGTCAATGAACGCCTTGACGACCTTGAAGTTGACGTCGGCTTCGAGCAGCGCCAGCCGGATTTCCCGCAGCGCGGTTTCGACATGTTCGGGGGTAAGCCGTACCTCGCCGCGCAGCGACTTGAAGACATCCTGAATGCGCGTGCTGAGCGATTCGAACATGGGGAACCTATGCGCGGGCTAAACCCAACGGGCGCAAACGCTTATCTTATGGCAGGTTGTACGGGCTGGGCAAGCCGTTATACCGACGAGAGCTTGTGGCCCAGCTTGTCCTTTTTGGTCTTCAGGTATTTCCGCGTCGACTCCGAAGCGGGAATTTCCAGCGGAACTGCTTCCGAGATCGATAGGCCATACCCCTGCAGCCCGACGAATTTCCGCGGGTTGTTCGTCAGCAGCCGCATCGATTTGACGCCGAGATCGGTCAGGATTTGCGCCCCGATGCCATAGTCCCGCTGGTCGGGTTTGAAGCCGAGACGCTCGTTCGCCTCGACCGTGTCAAAACCCTGGTCCTGGAGCTCGTATGCGCGGATCTTGTTCGCCAGCCCGATGCCGCGCCCTTCCTGGTTGAGATACAGCAGGACGCCGCGCCCTTCCTCCGCAATCCGCGCCATCGCGGTGTCGAGCTGCGCCCCGCAATCGCAGCGCGCCGAGTGAAACACGTCGCCCGTGAGGCACTTCGAGTGCACGCGCACGAGGACGTCCTTGCCGTCGCCGACCTCACCTCGGACGAGCGCAACGTGCGTCATGTCGTCGACGACGTTGTCATACGCATAGATCTCGAAGTCGCCATGCTCGGTCGGCAGATGTGCGTGCGCGAACCGTTTCACCAGCCGCTCGGTACGCATGCGGTACTGGATCAGATCCGCGATCGTGATCATCATCAGCCCGTGCTTGCGTGCGAACTTGGTGAGTTCGGGCACTCGCGCCATCGTCCCGTCCTCGTTCATGATTTCGCAGATCACACCCGCTGGATAGAGACCGGCCATGCGCGCGAGATCCACGGCCGCCTCGGTCTGACCCGAACGCACCATGACGCCACCGTCGCGCGCGCGCAGCGGCGAGACATGCCCCGGCCTGGCGAGATCCGCCGGCTTGGTCGCGGGGTCGATCGCCGCAAGCACGGTCGCCGCGCGATCCGCCGCGGAGATGCCCGTCCCTGCACCCTTCAGATCGATGGGCACGCAGAACGCGGTGCCGAAGGTCGTGGTGTTGGCACTGACCGCGAGCGGAATCTCGAGTTCGTCGAGGCGTGCGCCCGTCATTGAAAGACAGATCTGACCGCGGCCGTACTTCGCCATGAAGTTGATCACCGCCGGGGTGACCTTTTCCGCCGCAATCGTCAGGTCGCCTTCATTCTCGCGATCTTCGTCGTCGCAGACGATGATCATCTGTCCGTCTCGGAAGGCGGCGATCGCCTCGTCTATCGAGGCAAACGGAGTGCGGCGCGCTCCTTTTGCGATGCGGATGTTCTTCGTCATTGTCTCGTTGGGTCGGCGAAAGCCGGCCCCTACGTACTCTATCTCGTGGGGGCCGGCTTCAGACGGCCCACCTCCTCTGCCAATTCCCACGATCGCGCGACGTACTTGCCAATCATGTCGCATTCGATGTTGACCCGATCACCGGTCTTCAGCGATGACAGTGCGGTGTTCGCCCATGTGAACGGGATGATCATCACGTCAAATATGTTTGCGCCGAGTCCGGCAATCGTCAGGCTGACGCCGTCGACGGCAATCGATCCCTTCCGAATAAGATAGGGCGCCAGGCTTGGATCGAACGAAATGGCGAGCCAGTGCGAATCGCCATCCGGCCGAATCTCCTCGACAAAGCCCGGTCCGTCTACGTGGCCCTGAACGAAATGGCCGCCGACCCGGCCGTCCGCTCGCATCGAGCGCTCCAGATTCACGCGCTGCTCTTTCCGCAGTGATCCGAGCGTCGTCACCCGCGCCGTTTCGGGACCGATGTCCGCGTGGACCTCACCACCGCCCGCTGTGACCACCGTCAGGCAGACGCCGTTGACGGCCAAGCTATCGCCCGACACAAGATCCGATGCGAGCGTCGTGCGAATCCCGATACGGAACCCACCCGGTGACGCTTTCACCTCGGCGATCTCGCCAACCGCTTCAATGAGGCCGGTGAACATACCCTTCGATCAGCGTATCGGGACCGAGGAGCTCGACCTTCGGTTCGATCAACGACGACAACGCCAGATCGTATCCCTCGAACAATCGAACACCTGCGGGGCCAAGCGCTGCCGGCGCCACGAAGAGTTGGACATAATCGACGACGCCTTCGTCCCACAGCGCGGCGTGCACGGACGCGCCCCCCTCCACCAGAATGCTCTGAATGTCGAACGCGGACAGCGCGCGCATGGCGGCTCGCATCCCACTCTCTTCCGGCGCGACGATGGTGGCGCCAGCCCGCTCAAGAGCACCGCGCTCGGCGGGCCTTTCGGCGAGCGCGCCGCGGCTCGTCAGTATTATCACTGGCCCCGCCGCGAGGGTCGAAAACAACCGCGCTGTGGGGGACGTCCGCAGCCGTCGATCGAACACCACACGCGTCAACGGACGCTCTCGATATATCTCTCGTGCCGTAAGAAGGGGGTCGTCAACGAGCACGGTTTCGGACCCGACAGCCACCGCATCCACCTGTGCGCGCGTGTATTGCACTCGGCGATTTGCGGCGGTCGCGGTGATCTGCGTTCGCTTCCCCACACCTTCGGCGATGCGACAGTCGATGCTGGCGGCGGCTTTCAGGATGACGAAAGGGCGCCCCTCACGTACCGACGTCAGAAACGGTTGATTCAGGCGGATGGCTGTGTCGCGTTCAACGCCCACGTCGACGACAACGCCGTGGGCACGGAGCGCCGCAATCCCTCGGCCACTCACCAGAGGGAACGGATCCTCCATCGCCGCCACCACACGCCGGATTCCCGCGGCGATGATTCGCTCGGTGCATGGACCGGTCCGTCCGGTGTGCGCGCACGGCTCGAGGGTGCAATACAGCGTTGCCCCTCGCGCGAGTTCGCCGGCTTCTGTGAGCGCATGAATTTCGGCGTGTGGCTCGCCGGCGCGTTCATGTGCGCCGTCTCCGACGACAACTCCCTCGTCGGTGACGATGCAGGCACCGACGATGGGATTCGGCGTCGTGCGGCCCAGTCCCCGCCGCGCCTGCTCGAGCGCGCGCCGCATCCATCGGACGTCCGCCTCCGAGACTTCGTCGCTGCGGCGCGGCAGGTCCGTCACCATTTCTCCTGGAACAACGCGTCGACGTAATCCTGCGCTGAGAACGGAATCAAATCGTCAATGCCTTCGCCGACGCCGACATAGCGGATCGGCAGCTTCAGGTCATTGGCGATCGCGACCGCGACGCCGCCTTTCGCCGTGCCGTCGAGCTTGGTGAGCACGATGCCGGTCACGCCGGCGACGTTGGTGAATTCCCGAGCCTGGGCGAGGCCGTTCTGACCAACCGTCGCATCGAGGACGAGCAGCACTTCGTGCGGCGCGCCTTCCGTGGCGCGCGCGGCCACCCGGCGAATCTTGTCCAGCTCGTTCATCAGATTGACGCGCGTATGCAGACGTCCGGCAGTATCGACAAGGATCGGATCGCGACCCTTGGCTTTGCCCGACTGGATCGCGTCGAACACGAGCGCGGCCGGATCGGCGCCTTCCCTGGCGCGGATGATATCGACATTCGCGCGCTTCGCCCATATCTCCAGCTGCTCGACCGCGGCGGCCCGGAACGTATCGGCCGCGCACACCAGCGGCTGCTGGCCGGACTCCTTCAGCAGGTTTGCAAGCTTCCCGACGGTGGTGGTCTTCCCCGTGCCGTTGACGCCGACGATCATCGTGACGTGCGGATGATGTCCGTTGGGCGCGGGACGCTCGACGGTGTCGAAGACGCGCCGGATCTCTTCCTTCACCAGGTCGCGCAGGCTCTCACCGTGACGGGCGCGCAGACGGACGGCGTTGACAATGCGTTCTGTCGCGGCGAGCCCGATGTCCGCGGAGATCAATAGTTCTTCGAGCGCCTCAATCGTGTCGACGTCGATCGGCCGGCTGCGCTGCTCTTCGGTGTCGGCCTGCTGAACGATCTCTTCGAAACGGCTGACGATTTGCTCTTTCGTGCGCGTCAGGCTCTCGCGAAGTTTGTCAAAGAAACCCAATTTCAACCCTCATCTGACCAACGACTAACCAGCCTCTGCCTTCTGCGGCCTCAACATCAGATCGTACAGCGCCGTGCGTGGATCCTTGCGCCCCGCCAGAAGCGCGGCGACCTGAGCCGTGATGGGCAGTTCGACACCATGGCGCGCTCCAAGAGCGAGCGCCGCGTCGGTGGTCCGGACACCTTCTGCCACCGTCTTCATACTGGCCAGAATGTCGGGTAGCGAACGTCCGCGCGCCAGTTCGAGCCCGACGTGGCGGTTGCGGCTGAGAGCCCCCGTGCATGTCAGCACGAGGTCGCCGAGGCCGGTCAATCCAGCCAATGTTTCGCGCTGCGCGCCCGCCGCACACGCGAGACGTGCGATCTCCGCGAGGCCCCGAGTGATAAGGCCGGCCTGCGCGTTCTGTCCAAGCCCCAAACCCTCGGCGACGCCCGCCGCAATCGCGATCACGTTCTTGAGGGCACCGCCGATCTCGACGCCGAGCACATCCTGCGTGCCGTACAACCGGAAGTAGGGAGCGCGGAAATCGGCCTGCACTTTCTCGACGACCAGCGGGTCTGTCGACGCGACACACACCGCCGTCGGAAGCTCGCGCGCCATTTCCGACGCGAAGCTCGGGCCCGAGAGCACGCTGACACGCACGCGCGAGCTCAGTTCCTGGTCGACGATCTCTGACGGACGAAACAGCGTCCCCTGCTCAAGGCCCTTTGCGGCGCTCACCACGATGGCCCCGGAGCGTACGTCAGGTGCCGCCCGGCGGAGGACCTCACGCATACCGTGTGACGGAATCGCCGCCACGATCATGTCGGCATCGCGAAGTGCGTCGGCGAGATCTGCGGTGACCTTCAGGCGTGGTGGAAAGGTGATGTCAGGTAAGTAAACGGCATTCGCCCGCCGCGCCCGCAGATCTCCGATCAGTGCCGCGTCGCGTCCCCACAGCGACGCGTCGTGACCTGTGCGCACGAGGTGGACGGCGAGCGCGGTACCCCAACCGCCCGCGCCCAGAACGGCAATCACAATCGCAACCCAATGCGCCGCTCGGTGCCCGCCATGAGCCGCGACACGTTGTCGCGATGACGAACGAGGACGATGACCGCGGCGAGAAGCGTGCCGGCGACAACGGGATTGGGCAGGTTGCCGACAGCGGCCGCGACCGGCAGCGCGAGCGCACCAGCAATCGAGCCGGCCGAGATGAACCGCGTCGCGGCAATGGTGGCAACAAAGACGAGTATGGCGATCAATGTTGCCAGCGGCGCGAGGACGGCAAAGACACCCGCCGAGGCGGCGACGCCTTTCCCACCGCGGAATCCACACCACACCGGATAGATGTGACCGACGATTGCCGCAAGGCCAGCACCCGTCGCCACGGCAACGTCATCGCTCATGACCCGCGCCGCCCCAACCGCGACCGTCCCTTTTGCGGCGTCCAGCAGCAGGACGGCGACGGCCCGCCCGATACCTGCCGAACGAAGCACGTTTGCAGCCCCAGGGTTGCGACTGCCCACGTTGCGGAGTTCAATCCCCTGCCGCCGCGTCAGCAGCAACGCGAATGGAATCGAGCCGAGGAGATAGCCGAAGACAATCGCAACGATTTCCATCAGTGTAGAGGTGGGTCTTCAACCCGCCCAAGCCGCGTATGGAGAAGCGGCGTGTACGTCGGCCCTTTCGGCGACAACTTGCTCTGAAACAGTGTAATCGCGTCGATGTGCGCGGTGCCGATGCGATGATCGGTCAACCCATCGAGCAGACGCGCGGATTTCAGCCCCGCGGGGTCGCGCACGCGCGCGACCGTCAGATGCGGACTGTAGGCCCGGTCCTCCTCGGGAATGCCGAGCGGGGTCAGTCGCGCTGTGATCTCACGTTCCACCTGAAGAAGCTGCTCCCGGCCGTGCGTGACGCCTAGCCATACGACGCGAGGGGTGCCACTCTTCGGGAACGTTCCCGCACCACACAACGTGAGACTGAAGGGCCTGACGGCAAGCGGGTCGTCGAGCACCTCCCGAACCATCGAGGCCTGGTCGTCGTCAACTTCTCCAATGAACCGAATTGTGAGGTGCATCCGGTCGGCGGGAATCCAGGTAACCTTCGCGCGTTTCGCCGCAGCAGTCGCGCGACGCTCCAGTTCCGCGGTCACGTGGGCGGCTCGTCGAGCCAAGGTCTCACCAATCTCGACGGCGACAAACAGCCTCACCTGTGTATACTCGCACGCGTCGAATCGGAGGGATCTGATGTTGCGTTTCGTGATTGCCCTATCGTTGCTGCTGCCGGTCGCGCCCGCGTTCGGGCAGACCGCCGCTCCGACCATTGCTCCCGCCTCGCATCGCCTGGTGTATCTGGAGGTGGCGCCCGCTGAAGTCAACCGGGTCGCGGCCGCGCTGAAGGAATATCGACGCGCCGCCATGAACGCGGTCGGCGCACTTCGCATCGATGTCCTGCAGCAGGTTGGGCGCAGCAACCATTTCGCGATCTACGAGACCTGGCGCGACAACGCGGCGCTTGAAGCGCACAAGACGGCAGCAGACACTCGCACGCTCGACGGCGTGCTCCAGGCCACGCGCGTCAGCCCTATGGACGAGCGGCTGCTCAGCCCCGTCGGGCTGCCGTCGGCTGCCGTCAGCGGAACGGGTTCGATCTACGTCGTGACGCATGCGGACTCGGTTCCGCCGCAACGCGACGCCGCGGAGGCGGCGCTCAAGGAGCTCACGCTCCGCTCCCGACAGGAGTCAGGCAATGCCAGCTTTGTCGTCACCGTGCAGCCGAACCGCAACAACCACTTCACGATCTTCGAAATCTGGCGGGATGAGAAGACGCTTGATGCACACGCCGTTGCGGAACATACGAAGAAGTTCCGCGACACGTTCGGACCATTCTCCGGCGCGTTGTTCGACGAGCGCATTTACAAGAGCGTCGGGTAGCGAGACCGGCCCCGTGCGACTTCGTCGAACGCTGATCGCGCTGCTCGTCGTGGCCTCGGCCGCGACCGTCACCGCGCAGACGCCGGCACCCGTACAGCCGCCGACGGCGACCGACCGCGTCATTTATTTCGAAGTCGCACCAGCCGAGATCGGTCGCACCGCCACGGTATTGAAGACGTACCGCCAGGCGACACAAAAAGCTGCGGGTGTGATCCGTGTTCAGGTCCTCCAGCAGATTGGCCGTCCGAACTTCTTCGCTATTGCCGAGAAGTGGAGCGACGGCGCCGCCCTGCAAGCGCAGCTCTCATCCGCGGTCAACAAGAAACTGCGCGACGAGCTGCAAGCCGCGCTGATCAGCCCATTCGACGAGCGATTGCTTGCATCGGTGACCGCGCAGGCGGGCAACCGAGCCGCAGCCGATCAGGCGATTTACGTCCTGACGCACGCCGACGCGGCGGCAAGGCGCGAGGAGATCCCGGGAATGCTGCAGGAACTGGCGACTGCGGCGCGCCAGGAAAACGGGAACGTGCTGTTCGACGCGACCGTGCAGCCGAATCGCACCAATCACTTCACGCTCATCGAGGTCTGGAGCGACCAGAAAGCCCACGAAGGCCACCAGATCGCCGCGACCACGAAGAAGTTCCGTTCGGCGTTCGGGGCCGTATCCGGCGCCCTCTACGACGAGCGAATCTACAAGAGCATCAATTAGGGTTCCAGCAGCATGCGGCGCACCATGTCGAGCGCCGCCTGCGATGCCTGGAACTTCACCATCTCGCGCCCGCCGACAAACCGGAATGTGCGGACGCGTGTGTCCGCTTTCGAGGTGGCGGCGATGCACACCGTCCCGACCGGCTTGTCGGGTGTGCCGCCCTCGGGTCCCGCGATGCCTGTGACGCCGATGCCGATATCGACGTGCGATCGCGTCCTGATGCCCTGCGCCATCGCTGTCGCGACCGCTTCGCTGACGGCGCCGTGCGCCGCAATCATGTCCTCGGGCACACCGAGGAGCTCGATCTTCGAGGCATTGCTGTAGGACACCACTCCGCGTTCGACGTAGCGCGAGCTGCCAGGCACGTCCGTCAGCCGTGAGGTAATCAATCCGCCCGTGCACGATTCGGCAACCGCGATGGTCAGGTGGCGCGCGGCAAGCATTTCACCCAGCACCTCCTCCTCCCCACGCCCGTCGGTGCTGTAGACGTGCAGGCCCATCACCGCTTTCACCTGATCGATGGCGTGATTCAGTGCAGCGTCCGCATCCGCGCGTGCGGCACAACACGCCGTCAGATGCAGCTCGATCTGCCCCAGCGAGGCGAGAATCGTCGCCGAGATCGGAACGGCCGCATGCGACCATTCCGCGTAGAGCGGCTGCACGGCTTCGTCGGTGTGCGATTCACTTCGGCCGGTGATCCTGATCACACGACGGACGAGCGACATTCCACCGGCTCGTTCGCGCAGCATGCCTTCGCCCAGTGCCGTCATCATCGGCTTGAGCTCTCGCGGCGGCCCCGGCAACAGCAGGACGAGCTGGTCTCCATGCTCGATCCACAACCCTGGCGCCGTCCCGTTCGCATTGGGCACGACCAGTCCGCCCGCCGGCACCATCGCCTGCCGTCGATTGATTTCCGGCATCTGGAGGCCGCGTCCCGCAAATCGCGCCCGAATCCGGGCGGTAATCTCTTCGTCTTCGACGAGCGGACGCTTCAGCACATCAGCCACAACGGGCCTCGTGAGGTCGTCGTCCGTCGGCCCCAGCCCGCCGCAGCAGACGAGAAGGTCCACGCGCGTCAGCGCGTCGCGGACGGCCGTTTCCAAATCGCCCCGATCGTCACCGACGATCGTCTTGAAAGCGACCTGAATACCGAGCAGGTTCAGCTGTTCTGTGATGAAGAGCGAGTTGGTGTCGATCTTTGTCGGCGTCAGCATCTCGCTGCCAACCGCGATGATCGCCGCACGCGAGATCTGCTTCATGTGAACCATTGCGGAAGCAGCGTCACCAGCCCCCACACGATCAGGTTTCCGTAGGCGCCCGCCATCATGTCGTCGAGGACGACCCCGAATCCGCCCGGCAGCAGTTCGAGACGCCTCGCGGGCCATGGCTTGACGATATCCAGCACACGAAAGATGAAGAACCCGACGATTGCACCCCAGATGTTCACGGGATGGAGCGCCAGCGTGATGAGCATGCCGACGACTTCGTCGATGACGACCGGGCCGGGGTCGATGCCTCCGAAATGATGTTCGGCTTCCGTCGCGCTCCACAAACCGATGACGGCAATGACCGCAATGGCGCCGAGTTCAACGGCGTCGGACTGCTGACGTCGGATCAGATAGTAGAGCCCCAGCGCAACGAGCGAACCGAATGTTCCTGGCGCGAACGGAGCGTACCCAACGTGCGCGCACGTGGCGACGAATACACCGAGGCGACGGAGGGGCATGGGCCGAGACCGCCCCGATCAGACAGACCGCAGTCGAATCACTCGGGTGCCGGCGTACCGATCGTGTAGTGCGCGATGGTCGCCGAACAGCGCTGGAATGAAACCGAGCCCGAAGAACAGGAAGGACACGATCACCGCGGAGGTGCGCCGCAGTGCGCGCGTCGCATCGACGGGCTTGCCGTCGTCATCCACCACGCAGGTGCCCAGCGCCATCTTGCCGATCGTCTGGCCGCCCACCGCCGTAAACGCGCACAAGTACGACAGGGTCAGCAACGTGAGAAACGTGGCCAGCGGCGCAACGGGCAGCGTGGTCCATTGGTCCATCGACAGGCCCGCCATCCGCACCGTGAAGTACACGACCGCGGCATCAATGCCGAGCAGAATGGCACCGTCAATCAGGGCTGCCCCCACGCGCACCACGGGGCGAATCGACTCGACGATGCTCGCTGGTGCCGCTACCGCGCTCGGCGGTGGCACCCCCGGGCGAACGCGCGCGCTCCCCTGCTCCTGCTGTGCCATGCCACGATCGAAACCCTCCTCAGGAAACTGCAGGGCCGGAGGTGTTCCCGCACGCAGCATCGGTCGTGGGACAGCGCGCAGGCGTGGTGTGTCCGGTGTACGTCGCACAGCGAGCGGAGGTCGTGGCGCGGCCGGCATCTTGATGAGCGGCTCGTCGTCATGTTCCTGTCCGCGTTTGAACAACGGTAGGGCCCGTTCGCTTGAACCCGCGGGCGGCTGCACCGGCATCGCGGACAGGAACGGGGCGATCGGCTTTGGCGCCACCGTGATGTCCACCGGGGTATCGGCAAATGTCGACGGTGGTGCCGCCGTGTCGCCGAAGGTCGTCGGCGTCAGCGGAAGGTCGGGAACCGCTTCGGCAATTCCTTCGCCTTCAGGTAAACGACCGCTGAACTCGATTCGCGGTTCATCGGGCTCTTCCGCGGTACCCAACCATGGGTCGTTATCCGGAGCGAGGTGTTCAACCACATGGACGGGGACGTCGTCGATGGCCGCCGGGTGGATCTCGTAATCGGCGGGCGCTGATTCAGCGACCGAGAGCAGCGAGAAGTCGTAGCCGCAGTTCTTGCAGCGGTCGCCCGTCTCAAAACCCAGGTAATGGCACTTGGGACACTTCACCGCGGTGTTCCCGTTGGCGTTGATGCCTGCGAACCTGCGGCGACCGCCGCGAGCAGGACGCGTTGAATGTCTGCCCGAAGCCGATCCGCCTGTGGACGCAGCGGATCCGCGATACCAATGCCGTCAAGCAAACGCAGGGCATCACGCAGGTGTCCGCCCGCGTACAGCTCCCGGGCGCGCTCGAGCAGGGTGTCGGCGGTGCGGACAATCGGCACCGGCTCACGACCCGTTTGGGGCAACGGACGCGCGTCGGCTGGCACATCGACAAGCCAGGACAAGGCGGGCGCGGCACCGAAAAACACGGCCGCGGAGACCGCAACCAAACCGATGCCCGCCGCGACCCACGGCCACGGCCGCCGCCGTGCGGGAGAGATCGGATCGCTCGAAACGCGCCGTGCCGGAAGTCGTTTCCGCTGCAGCGGCAAATCGAACCCGGTTCCCTCGAGCTGCTCCATGCGTCCGAGCAACACCAGCGCCTGGTCACTGGGCGCGCCCTGATCGACGGCGCGGGTCAGCAGGTCGCGCGCGCGTTCAACTTCTCCCGCCTCGTACGCGTCCAGTCCACGATGCAGGAGCTCCTCCGATTCGCGCTGGCGCTCCGCGATCGCCTTGCGTGCGCGATCGATGTACGCGCGGGCGCGGTTGTGATCGCGATCGAGAAAGATGACGCGCGTCCAGATGTTGATCGCCTGTTCGTATTCCCCGGCGAAATAGTGATCCAGACCAGAAACGAGAAGTTCTTCGATGCGCGCGGCGCGCTCGGCGGCGGTTGATGCAGGCGTCTTTGCGGAATCGGTGCGCTGTGGCTCCGTCATCAATCGATAAGGATGTCCTGGATTGCCGCAGCGATTATGGGGTAAAAGCCGCGATCCGTCAACGAACTAGGATTATTGCGGTGGCGATCATCGAGTGCGTGCCGAACATCAGCGAAGGGCGCCGTGCTGACGTCGTCGCACGGATCGGCGAGGCGGTTCAGCGCGTTCCGGGCGCGCGACTGCTCGACTACTCCTCCGACCCGTCGCACAACCGATCGGTGCTGACGATGGCCGGTGATCGCGCTCCACTGAAACACGCCGTTCTTGCGATGTTCGAAGTTGCCCTCGCCGAAATCGATCTGCGTACGCACAAAGGCGAGCATCCGCGCCTCGGGGCCGTCGATGTCGTCCCGTTCGTTCCGATCGAAGACGTCACGATGGAGGACTGCGTCGCCCTGGCAAAAGACACCGCGCGAAGCGTCGCGGAGCGGTTCGCCGTGCCGGTCTACCTGTACGAAGAAGCATCCTCGAATCCACTTCGCAAGAATTTGGAGGACATCAGACGCGGCGAGTTCGAAGGGCTGGCGGCCAAGATGGCGACCGACGGCTGGGCGCCGGATTATGGTCCGCCAACGCCGCATCTTTCCGCGGGCGCTTGCGTCATCGGTGCCCGTATGCCTCTCATCGCCTACAACATCAACCTCGCGACGGATCGTCTCGAGGTGGCGAAGAAGATCGCCGCCGCGATCCGGTTCAGCAGCGGCGGATTCCGGTACGTCAAAGCGATGGGTGTGACGCTCGCCGATCGCGGCATCGTCCAGGTGTCGATCAATCTGACCAACTACGAGAAGACGCCAATCCTGCGCGTGTTCGAAGCCGTGAAACGCGAAGCCGAGCGATATGGTGTCAGCGTGCTGGAAAGCGAGATCGTCGGGCTTGTTCCGTCAGCCGCGCTCATCGACACTGCGCAAACGGCCCTGCAATTGGCGGGGTTCAAACGAACGCAAATCCTCGAAACGCGGCTTCGGCAATCCGATTAACGTCAAACAGCTTCTTCGTCTTCGGATTTACGAGCGGGCATGATGCCGAACGCGCGCATCTTGCGGTACAAGTTGCTCCGCTCGATCCCGAGCGCCTCCGCGGTGCGCGAGATGTTGCCCTGCTGCGCCGCCAGCGCACGAAGGATGTAGTCGCGCTCGAAGCGGTCGCGGGCGTCGTGAAGCGGCGTCATCGTTGCCGGCACCGGCGTCGCCGGTTCGACGCCAGGTGCGGTCCCCTGGTCGAGGAATGCGACGTCGCGCGCGGCGATGCGCTCTCCAGGCACCATAATCATCAGCCGCTCGACCAGATTCCTCAGCTCACGGACGTTGCCCGGCCACGGATAGCGTTGCAGCGCCGCCACGGCATCGGGATCGAAGATCTTCGGCCGGCGACCGTACTCACGCGCGAGCATCGCCATGAAGTGATCCGCCAGAAGAGGAATATCCTCCTGCCGATCGCGCAACGCCGGTACGAAGATGGGCACCACGTTGAGGCGGAAATAGAGGTCTTCGCGGAAACGACCGGCACGAATCTCCACCGGCAGGTCCTTGTTGGTCGCGGCCAGCACGCGCGCGTCGACCCGAATCCGCGTGGAGCCGCCCACGGGTTCCATGACCTGCTCCTGCAACACGCGCAGCACCTTCGCCTGCGTCTTCAACGTCATGTCGCCGATTTCATCGAGAAAGATGGTCCCGCCGTGCGCGAGCTCGAACTTGCCGCGTCGATCTGCGACGGCCCCCGTGAAGGCGCCGCGCACGTGGCCGAATAACTCGCTCTCAATCAGTTCTTCGGGAATCGCCGCGCAGTTCACCTCGATGAATGGTCCTGTCCGGCGGCGACTCATCTGATGAATATTCCGCGCGACCAGCTCCTTGCCCGTCCCATTCTCGCCATAGATCAGGACACGGCCGTTGGTCGGCGCCGCCATTGCGACCTGCTCGCGAAGCTGCACCATCGCGTAGCTCTCGCCGACCATGGTGTGCTGCGCGTCGACCTTGGCCCGCAGCGCCTGGTTTTCGGCCTCGAGCCGTCGCTGCCGGAGCGCGTTGCGGACGACCAGTACCGTCTTCTCGAGCGACAACGGCTTTTCGACGAAGTCGAACGCCCCCATCTTGATGGCCCGCACCGCCGATTCGATGTTGCCGTGGCCGGAGATCATCACGACCTGCGACTCGACCTGGCGTTCCCGCATCCGTGCGAGCGTGGCGAGACCATCGATGCCGGGAAGCCAGATGTCGAGCACGACGACGTCGTAGGCCTGCCGGCCCAGACGCTCGAGGCATGCTTCGCCGCTGTCCACCGCGTCGACCTCGTACCCTTCGTCGCGCAGCACGCCGCCAAGCGCGCTGCGAACGCCGGGCTCGTCATCAACGAGAAGAATTGAAGGCACCGAACGGATCCTAGGCGTGAACGAGCATCAACACGGGAGTTCTACCGCGAACCGAGTTCCTCGCGGCGTGTTATCGGTCAATTCGATGCTGCCGCCATGTTCGACGACGATGCGGCGGACGATCGCGAGGCCCAGGCCGCTGCCGCGACGCTTGGTCGAGTAGTACGGCAGGAAGAGTTTGTCGCGCTCAGAGGCTGGGATGCCAGGCCCGTCGTCGGCGACGATGACCCGCGCCAGATTGTTTGGCGGGTCGTGCTGCGTTTCGATTTCGATTGTCCCGCGCTGCTCCATCGCCTCGATCGCGTTATCGATCAAGTTGATCATCACGCGACGAATCTGCTCGGGGTCAATCGATACTTTCGGCAGCGACGCGGCAAACCGCGGGCGGATCTGCACACCCGGGAAAATGCCGTCGTATAAACCGAGGACGTCGGCAAGCAGATCGTGCAGGTCGGTGGACACCGTTCGTGGTGCCGGCATTCGCGCGAACTGCGAGAATTCGTCGACCAGTGCCTTCAGCGACTCGACTTCTTCGACAATCGTCCCCGTGCATTCGTCGACAAGAGCGCGTGTCGGCTCACCGGCCGACGACAAATGGCGACGGATCCGCTCGGCGGACAGCTGAATGGGCGTGAGGGGATTCTTGATCTCGTGTGCCAGCCGCCGGGCGACCTCCCGCCATGCGGCAACCTTCTGCGCCCGAACGAGCGGCGTGACATCGTCGAAGACGATGACGACGCCGTCAGAACCCCCATCGTCGCGAAGGAGTGGCGTCGCCATGATGGCGAGGTGCAGTTCGCGGCCGGCCCGAGTGATCGACACATCGCGCGGGTGGATGTCGCGTTTGCTGCGCAGCCCTTCGTCGATGACGTCGGCCAGCGGCTGCAGCTCGCCATTGCCGAACGCCTCGCCCGCGGGACGGCCGGCAATCGACGCATCGACGCTCAGCAGCCTTGCCGCCGCGGAGTTCGCCGTTCTGATTCGGCCAAGTGCGTCCACCGACACGACGCCGGTCGCGATGCGATCGAGAATCGTCTCGACGTATCGTTTCCGCCCCTCGACGTCCACGTGCTTGCGCTCGAGTTCCACAGCGGAGCGCTCCAGCCGGCGGCGGCTTGCCGCCAGCTCGCCGGCCATGCTGTTGAATGCTTCGATCAGGGAGCCGAACTCGTCCTGCGTTTCAGGCACCACGCGATGATCCAGATGGCCCGCGCCGATCTCGCGCGCGGCGGTGGCGAGAAGCTGAATCGGTCTGGTGATGCGCTTGGCGAGGTAGAGACCCATCCACGTTGAGCCGATGAGAATCATCAACGTGAGCATCAGGAAGAACGACAGGTAGACGCCCGCCAGCGGCTGCTTCAGGACCTGCAGCTGCTGATAGTCCTCGTAGGCCGCCGTCATCCGCCGCGCCCGTGCCGCGAATCCGCTCGTCAGATATTCGCTGGCGATGATGACGCCGCGAACGGGAGCGCTCGCATTGCTACGAATCGGCACCGCCGATCGCACCAGGTTTCCACCACCCGACAACTGCTCGATGAGGGGCGTTTCGCTGCCGCTCACGGCGGCGCGTTGGGCCAGCGCCATGGCCGCCGCCGCCGAGTAATTGCGCGGCAGCGCACTGGCGGCCACATCGATGACCGGCACCACTCGGATGGGGTTATTGCCTTCCTCGACGCGATACACCTCCGCAAGCGACACACGGCCCTGCGAGACACCCTCCGCGATGGCCTCTCGCAGCGAGGCCGGCGGCCCGGCCAGATTGACCGACGCCAGCGCTCGTCCCATCCGCTGCGCCTCGCGCGAGACGAGTTGTTGCTGTTCCTGGTAGTAATCCCCCGCGATGGCGTTGGCCGACGACAGCACGTCATTCATCGGCGCGTTGAACCAGCGGTCGACACTGTTGCGAATCACTTCGCTGCCGACCAGCAGAACGAGCACCGCCGGCACGATCGTCATCCCCAGAAGGACGGCGACGAGCTTGGCTCGAAAGCGGGCAAACGGCAGGCCACGCCGTCGCTCGACTAAAAGCTTGACGATGTTGCGCGCGAGGACGAAGACGAGCGCAACGAGAATCGTCAGGTTGGTCGCCGAGAGGGCGTAGAGAACGAATTCGGTCAGGAAATCTGGCGCCAGGCGCGCCGAGCGTGCGGCCAGCGTGAGGAGCGCCGCGAGGACACCAAGCAGAACCAGGATGCCGAAGAGGATGAGACGGGTGTTGTCGCGGAACGGTTTCCGATTGCGCGGCGCAGACGAGGGACGCGGGCGACTCGCGACTGCGACCTGGTCCTTGCTGCCCGCTACTGCCACCTGCCCTTTACCTCCCACCTACTCTTTTGCGTTGAGCAGGTCCTTCAACTCCGTCATGAATTCGCCGATGTCGCGGAAATGTCGGTAGACGGAGGCGAAGCGGACATAGGCGACCTTGTCGAGCCGCTTCAGCTCGTCCATCACCAATTGCCCCACTTCCTCGGTGCTCATTTCTTTCTCCGGCCGCTCTTGCAGCGTCGCCTCGATGGTGTCAGCGACTCCCTCGAGCGCGGCAACACTCACCGGCCGTTTTTCGCACGCTTTCAACAGGCCCGCAATCAGCTTCTGGCGTTCGAAGCGCTCGCGCGTGCCATCCTTCTTGATCACCATGTACGGGATCTCGTCGATCCGCTCGTAGCTGGTGAACCGGCGTCCGCAATCGAGGCATTCGCGCCGCCGGCGAATGACCTCGCCTTCCTTGCTTTCGCGCGAGTCGACGACTTTATCGCCCAGATGGCCGCAAAACGGGCACTTCATCTGCGGATGCTCCTGCCGTTTCCTCCCCCCGAACCTCGTCGGGGGACGCTGGCCTGCCTTCACGCGCGACGCCTGCCAGACGACCCAAGCCGGCGACGCTCATTCCGTCGTATGCCATGACGATTACGCCGGGGACGATACTCGTGAGGAACGACACCGCGTGCAGCACGAGCGCGGCGCTCACCGCGGCGTTGTTCGGCGCGTGAAAGAACGTCGTGACGGCAATCCGATACGCCTCATGAAAGCTCCCCACGGCGCCCGGTGTCGGCACCGCGACGCCGATCACGAGCATCGCCTGAATCAAAAAACTCGCGGCCACCGGAATCGCAATTCCAAAGGCCGTGGTCACGAGCCACGCCTGAAACGCGATGCTCACCCACAGCGGGAATGACAAGACGAACGCGACCGCGAGGTCACGCGGCTCCCGCGCGACCGCGAAACCCTCGCTGAAGGTGCGCGCCAACCGGGCCAGCGAGTGGGCGACCCGTCGCGGGAGCACCCGATCGCTGCTGGCGACAAGACGTTCGATGCGCTCGGGATGCGTCGCCAGCGTCCACATCACAGCCATCAGCACGATGACGATGCCGCCGGCCAGCGTGGCCGACGCCTGGATGGGCGCGAGCACCGCGGGCGGCAGAATCGCCCGGCCGCCGAACAGCCAGACAAATGAGGCGAGCAGTGTCAGGACGACGATGATGTCGAGCGCGCGCTCCATCACAATCGTCGCAAACACCGACGCCGCATTGAGCCGCTCGGTCCGCGCGACCAGATACGGACGAATCACGTCGCCCGCCCGGGCGGGAAGGAGGGCGAGCGCGGCAAAACCGATAATCGTGGCCCGCAAGACGGGACCGAATCGTGTTGGTCCGACTGGGTCGAGGAGGTACCGCCATCGGACGGCCCGGAGCACGGGCATGACAACCGCAATGCCGATGGACCAGACGATCAGGTCCATCCGCGCATGCGCAATTTCGGCAGCGACGCTAGAAAGATTCGCGCGGCTAAGAAACCACGCGAAAAGGGCAATCGCCAGAAGCGTTACCAGCGCGGTACGGATTGTCATTCGCGGGGACCTACACAATATATCAGGCTCGTTTCGCGCACCGACCGGTACTGTTGCGTACGGTTGCGAGCGGTGAAGGCAGACCGGTAAGATGCCGCGTTTGCACGCATGCCGGTCGCGACGCCTGTTATTCACACACAACTGAGAGGGGCCGCACCGCATCGCCAGGGGAAGGTCCGCGACATCTACGAGTTCGCCGACCGCCTTCTTCTGGTCGCGACCGACCGCATCTCGGCATTCGATTACGTCCTCGGTTCCGGCATTCCTGACAAAGGGAAAGTGCTGACACAGCTGTCCGAGTTCTGGTTCGAGCAGACGCGGGACATCGTCGTCAATCACCTGATTACGACCGACGTCCGCCAATATCCGGCCGAACTGCAGGGCGACGCGGACATGCTCGCGGGCCGATCGATGCTCGTCCAGAAGACGAATCCGATTCCGATCGAGTGCGTCGCGCGCGGCTATCTATCGGGATCCGGCTGGAAGGACTATCGCGCGACGGGAACCGTCTGCGGCGTGCCGCTGCCGCCCGGACTGCAGGAATCCGATCGGCTCCCGGCCCCGATCTTCACGCCTGCGACGAAGGCGACGAGCGGTCATGACGTCAACATCAGCCAGGTGGAGGCTGGCCGCATCATCGGGGATCAGTTGATCGTGACGCTGCGCGAGCTGACGCTGCAGCTCTACGCATTTGGCGTCGCGCACGCGGAAGCCTGCGGCATCATTCTCGCCGACACCAAGTTCGAATTCGGGCTGACGGGCGACGGGCGCGTCGTGCTGATCGACGAAATGATGACGCCTGACTCTTCGCGCTACTGGCCGAAGGATCAGTACCGGCCCGGCGGTCCGCAACCAAGCTTCGACAAGCAGTACGTGCGTGATTACCTCGAGCAGATCAACTGGAACAAGCAGCCGCCCGTTCCGTCGCTTCCTGAAGATGTCGTCATGCGGACCCGGGACAAGTATCTCGAGGCGTTCCGGCGTCTGACCGGAAAAGAGGTTCGCTGATGCCGATGCGTGAACAGCTCGAACAGCTGGTGCACGAGATGGTGACCAGGGGGATCCGCTACGACGAGGCCCAGCGGGAGTTCGAGAAGAAGTTCATCACGCAGGTCCTGCTGAAAGCCGGCGGCAATTTGGGCAAAGCCGCCGATCTGCTCGGTATCCACCGCAATACGCTCGCACGAAAGATGCATGAGTATCGACTCCGAAGGTCCGCCTGACGGCGGACCCACGCCGGCTCCCTTGACACTGGTTTTTCCCGTTCACTAGACTTAGCAGTTGTCCACGGTGAGTGCTAACTCACTGTGGGGGCCGGCTTCAGCCGGCCCATGCGATCAATCCAAGGATTTTGCCCGGGCCTTTACAGGCCGACGGCAGTCACCAGACGTCACAGTTGGAGTCGACTCACATGAAAGTCAGACCGCTACACGACCGCATCATCGTTCAACGCATCGATGAAGGCGAACAGAAGATCGGCGGAATCATCATTCCCGATTCGGCCAAGGAGAAGCCGCAGCAGGGCAAGGTCATCGCCGTCGGACTCGGCAAAAAGGAGAAGAACGAACGCGTGCCGCTCGACGTCAAGGAAGGCGAGACGATTCTCTTCGGCAAATATTCCGGACAGGACATCAAGATCGATGGGGAGGAATACCTCATCATGCGCGAGGACGAAGTGCTCGCGGTCCTCGATTCAAAATAGAGGTCAAGGAACATGGCTAAGCAGATTATTTACGGCGAGCAGTCGCGCCAGGCGATTCTCCGCGGTGTCAACCAGCTCGCCGACGCGGTGAAGGTCACACTCGGTCCCAAGGGACGCAACGTCGTCCTCGACAAGAAGTTCGGATCCCCCACGATCACCAAGGACGGCGTGACCGTCGCCAAGGAGATCGACCTGAAGGATCCGCTGGAAAACATGGGCGCGCAGATGGTGCGCGAGGTCGCGAGCAAGACGTCCGACACGGCGGGCGACGGCACGACGACGGCGACCGTCCTCGCGCAGGCAATCTATCGCGAGGGTGCGAAGAATGTCGTGGCCGGCGCGAATCCGATGGAAATCAAGCGCGGCATCGAAAAGGCCGTCGCGGTCGTCGTCGAGGAAATCAAGAAGATGGCGCGGCCGGTTTCCGGCAACATGGTTGCGCAGGTCGGCACGATTTCAGCCAACAGCGACGCCACCATCGGCAAGATTATCGCGGACGCGATGGAGAAGGTCGGCAAGGACGGTGTCATCACGGTTGAAGAGGCAAAGACGCTCGAGACGTCGCTGGACGTCGTCGAGGGCATGCAGTTCGACCGCGGGTATCTGTCGCCGTACTTCGTCACCGACGCCGAGCGGATGGAAGTGGTGCTCGAGAACCCGGTGATCCTGATTCACGAGAAGAAGATCAGCTCGATGAAGGACCTCCTGCCGGTACTCGAGCAGGTCGCCCGGATGGGCCGGCCCCTGCTGATCATCGCCGAAGACGTCGAAGGCGAGGCATTGGCGACGCTGGTCGTCAACAAGCTGCGCGGCACGCTGCAGGCGGCAGCCGTGAAGGCACCCGGTTTCGGCGATCGCCGCAAGGCCATGCTCGAGGACATCGCGATCCTGAGTGGCGGCCGCGCCATCACCGAAGACCTCGGCATCAAGCTGGAAAACATCAAGATGGAAGACCTCGGCAAGGCGAAGAAGGTCACCATCGACAAGGACAACACCACCATCGTCGAGGGCGCCGGCACGTCGTCCGCGATCGAAGGGCGCGTGAAGCAGATCCGCGCACAGATTGAGGACACGACCTCTGACTACGATCGCGAGAAGCTGCAGGAACGCCTCGCGAAGCTGGTTGGCGGCGTGGCCGTCATCAAGGTCGGCGCGGCCACCGAGACCGAGATGAAGGAGAAGAAGGCTCGGGTCGAAGACGCGATGCATGCGACCAAAGCGGCGGTCGAGGAAGGCATCGTGCCTGGCGGCGGCGTCGCGCTGTTGCGCTCCGGCAAAGCGCTCGAAAAGCTGAAGCTCGAACACGACCAGCGAGTCGGCGTCGACATCATCCGGCGAGCCATCGAGGAGCCGATGCGGTGGATCGCCAACAACGCCGGCGAAGAGGGCTCGATCGTGGTGTCTCGCGTGAAGGAGCAGAAGAGCCAGGACGAAGGGTTCAACGCGGCCACTGATACGTATGAGGATCTCGTGAAAGCCGGCGTCATCGATCCCGCGAAAGTGGTTCGCAGCGCGTTGCAGAACGCCTCATCAATTGCCTCACTGCTGCTGACGACTGAAGCGCTGGTCTCCGAAATCCCAGAGGAGAAGAAGGAAGCACCCGCGATGCCGCACGGCGGCGGCATGGGCGGCATGTATTAGTCGTTCCGATCGTTCGGATCGTTCATCGTTCTGGCCGGGTTCCTTCAGGGGACCCGGCCTTTCTCATTTATGGGTTTCAGACGAGCTGTTCGCGTCGCTCTCTGCGCAACCATTCTGGCGTGCGGCTCGAAGAGTCCGACGGCGCCCGAACCCTCGCCAGCGCCAACGCCTGTTCCCTCACCGGCGCCACAGCCGCCGCCGACGCCCCCATTCACCCTCTCTGGCCGCGTCGTCGATCTGAACACCACGGGACCGCTTGCTTCCACATCCGTCGCGATTCTCGACGGGCCTGATGCTGGTCGAACGGCGATAACCGACAGCAGCGGCACATTTGAGATCGGGGACCTGCGGCTGGCGGGCTTCACCGTGCGCTTCAGACATGAGGGCTATGACTCGGTGTTTCGGGGGGTGACGCTTGCGTCCGACACCTCGCTGGCGATTGCGCTGCGACCGGCGATGCAGTCGCTCACGGGCACGTGGACCGGATCGCTGACAGCGGTGACACCGAACACGTCAAGTCCACAGACGGAATCGATTCCTGAACTCAACGTGACGCATACAGGTGCCGAGATCTCAGGCGTGTACCCGAATACTGTCGTCCTCTTCAACGGAACCCTGCGCGACCCGTCGGCAATCGGCGCGACAACCGCTGTCACCGGCGCGATGACGGTGACCATCTTCCAGAGTGGCCGGTCCACGTTGACGTGCACAGGAAGCGGAGCGATGTCGGGAACGGTGAGCTGGACGCGGTTGGTCATCGTTGCGCCGCAGGTTCCCTTCGACTGTGGGTTCACCTACACGAACGTGACCGTGTCGCTAATCCGGCAGCAGTAGCGCCTGAGGAGATGTAGTATCTACGCGGTCGCGCCTCAAGCGGCCAGAGGAGAGATATTGTGATTCGTTATTGCCGGTTTGGGATTGCAGCCGCCGCAATTGCAGCCGTTCTTATAAGCGCGGCGTGCCGCCAAAGCGGGCCGCGAGTCTTCTTCGTCCAGCCGCAGGACGGCGCGAGCGTCAAGAGTCCCGTCAAGCTCGAATTCGGCGCGCAGGATTTCACCATCGCTGCGGTGCCGCAAGGGACCGTCACCGACACCCGGCCGTCACTCGGCCACTATCACATTGGGGTGGACGCTGACTGCCTGCCTACGGGCATGGTCATCCCGCGCGCGGCGCCGTGGGTCCATTTCGGTGACGGGAAGAACGTCATCGACATGCAGTTGCCGACGGGGATGCACAAGCTGACGCTCCAGGTGGGCGACGACCTCCACAGGACTATTGAGGGACTCTGTACGTCGATCTCAGTCAACGTGACCGAGTGAACCCGGTCAATAGAGGGCGGAAAGGCGCGCGAAGCGTCAGCGGAGAGTGAACTCGATTTCGAAGCTGACGAGCACCGCCACCGGCTCGCCGAAGCGCGTACCGGGGACGAAGCGGAACTGTCTCGCCGCCTTGACGGCTTCCTGATCGAGACCAAACACCGGATCGAGCGAGCGGATCACCTTGAGATCGCCTACGGAGCCATCCGGCAGGACGACCCCTTCGAGGCGGACCACACCCTGCACCTTCGCGCGCATGGCCTCCGCGGTGTAGTTGGGCCGAACGCTGCGCAACAGTCGCGGCGATTCAACGCCGTTGCCCGGACGGTAGACGCCACCACCTGTACCGCCGCCGCTTCCATCGCCTAGCCCCGAACCCTGACCGTTGCCAATGCCGGTGCCCTGCCCCGTACCTGCACCGCCCTGTGTGCCCGTACCTTGTGACGTGGTGTCTTCCTTCGATTCAATGAGCCCCGGCGAGGTCTCGTTCGCCGCGCTCATCGTCACCGCCGGGATGTTCACCTTTTCCTCTTCGGGCGGCTTCACCTCTGGAATCGGTTTTGGCTCGGGCGGCTTCTGGACGGGAACCGTGATTTTTTCTTTTCCGGGCAGCTCGGCCTTCTTGATGGGTTCCTTCTGTTGATTGCCACCGCCACCGCCGCCGCCACCGGCGCCAGGCTCGGCCAGCCACACAATCTGTGACGGCAAGCGATCAACCAGCATCGCGTGGCCGTCGGGGTGCGGTGCCAGGCGAATGAAGAGCAGGATGATGAGGACAAACGCCCCATGGCTGAGAACCGAGGCGCCCATTGCACCGCCGAGCCGCTTTTCCTGCTGCTCGAACATGAAATGGACTTCGCCCGGGCCCGAGTTCGGCCGGATATAGAGATGCCCCTGCGCAGGAGTGGGGTCAGGCTTGCTCTGCGGCGGCGTGGTCGACATTACGGCGGTCTGCGTCTGGCCCATTTTCACCGAGCCCGTTGAGGGGCCGCAACTGCAAAACAGGTACCTCAACAACGTAGCGGATGCGGTCCTGTTCCCTTGATTGGATGCACCAACGCGGCATTTGGCTTGGTGAAACCAAGGACAATTTACGTATCACTCCATCTGCCGACTGCAACCGGAGAGCCGCCCGCGCGCATCAACGCCTCGCGCGCAGTCTCAATAGGCAGTTTATCGGCATGTGCCCCCACGAGGAATGCCCCCTGTTCGATGCGTTTCTCCCATTGACCTGCGTCATGGCGACTAAGACCGGCTTTCACAAGCGCGCCGGCGATATCACCGGCCACATGTCCAGCCGCTTCACCGAGCGCTGCTGACAACGGACCGTCAGCGACAATCGGTCCAACACCTGGGATCACGACGGCAACCGCCGCTGCCAGATGCGCCGCAAGCTCGCCAAGGCGCGACGCGGGCCGGGAATCTTCGATCTCAGAACCCGGTGACGCTCCCGCTGCGTCAGCAATCACGCCTTCCTCATCGTGGCTTCGCGCGACGATCGATACCCGCTCGCGCGGTATGCCGAGAGCCCGAAGCGCCCGTGCGGCTTCGGCGGCCGCAGCGGCATCCTGAAATAACGCCATCACGAGAGGGTGTGACATTAGTCCGTCGTGTACCCGTCGCGCGCCCGGACCCGGAGCCCAGGATGGTTGCCGGTAAGCGTCACGCGAATCGATCTCCACTCATGCGCGCCTTCCTCGATGGGATTGGACGGCGCGTAGCCTAGCAGATATTGATAGCGCAGCTCGCGCGCGATCGTTGAGAGCGTCTTCTCGAGCTCGGTCGCGTCCTTCAGCAGAAACGAACGGCCGCCGGTCAGTACGGCAAGTTCCGCGAGAAACGCCGGCCGCTGCTTCCCGATCGTAATTGGATAGATCAGCGCATTGCTGCGGCGGGCGCGCGAAATGACCTGAGCTTCAGTCGCGCTGCTGTAGCGATCGTTGCCATCGGAAAACAGCACGAGCGCCTGTCGTCCGGATTCAGGCTCGAGGCGATCAAGCGCCGCGACAATCGCATCGCGAAGCGCGGTCGTGCTCCAGGGATCAAGCGCGGAAATCGCGCGGCCTTGCGTCAGCCTGTCGCTTGAGAGTGGTGCGATGATGTCGGCGCTGCTGCTGATGGCGACGACCAGCGCGCGATCACCGGTTTTCAGCTGATTGAGAAACCCGCGAGACGCCTGCTTCGCCAGTTCGAGCGGCTTGCCCGCCATGCTCCAGCTGCGATCGACGCCGAGCGCGACCGTCAACGGAAACTCGCCGGCGGCGAATGTCGAAATGTCCTGGAGCTGATTGTTTTCGTACACCTGGAAATCGTTCTGGCGAAGCCCCGTGACAAGCTCACCTCTCTCGTCGGTTACCGTCGCATACACCTCGACCAGTTGAACCTGCGACGAAAACTTCGCGAGGGCACCTTCTTGCTGCGCCGCAATCGACGCACTTCCCGCCAGTGCGAATGCCGCCGCGACGATCAGCCGTCTCATTTAGAGGACCTCCGCGCCGAGTGCTTCAAAAGGCATTCCGGCCCAGGCAGCATGGTACAATTGCCCACTTTCCAACTCGTTACGCGCTTGAGGTGACCTTATGGGCCGGATCGGCCTTCCTGAGCTACTCATCATCCTCGTGATCATCATCTTGATCTTCGGCGCCAATCGGCTGCCCGAAATCGGCAGGGGCATCGGCAAAGGTATCCGCAATTTCAAGGAAGCGAACAAGGAAGACGAAAAGTCATAGCTTCTTTCGCCCGGCGGCGCGTTCGCGCCGCCCGGGACGCTGCTTCCGCTTCCCGCCACGCCGCTGCTCCTTCTTGGATCTCAGCTTGCTCCTCGGCGCACCGCGCCTTCCCTCTTCGCGCCTGACGGTATCGAGAATCTCGACCAACCCGAGTTCGACCTGGCGTCGTTCCATGTCGACGCGAACGACCTGAACGCGCACCTTGTCGCCGAGCCGGTACACCTTCTTCGTGTTTTCCCCTAGCAGGATGTGCTGCTGTTCGATGTACCGGTAGTAATCATCGGCCATGCTCGAAATGTGGACGAGCCCTTCGACGAAGTGTTCGATCAGTTCGATGAACAATCCGAACGGCGCGACGCCAGTGATATAGCCTTCATACTCATCG
>Ga0207701_10000761_pt1 | contig 33987 bp, 31 predicted proteins | sample KBSSwiSSwithPhiX_FD_184294 | JGI IMG/M metagenome (GOLD analysis project Ga0207701, IMG submission 184294) | Switchgrass rhizosphere bulk soil microbial communities from Kellogg Biological Station, Michigan, USA, with PhiX - S5 (SPAdes) (version 2) | ecosystem: Environmental > Terrestrial >... | reverse complement strand
ATCGACGGCTCTCCCGCCGCGGTGTCCTGGTCGTCGGGGCGCATCGATGTCTTCGCGCGCGAGACGGGTAAGATGAAATGCGGCGCCCCTAGCTCAGTGTTCCATCGAGGCTGGACGACGCCTGAGCATTCGGCCTCGATTTCCGTAGTGGGGATTGGCCAAAGTGCGACAGTGTTTCGCGCTGCGCGGTGTGCGGCCGCGCGGTGTTTCCGACTAGGGCGCAAGCCATGTACGACTCCCCCGGCGTCTCGCGACCGGCGCGCACAGGCGCCGCGCATCCGCTTTGGGTCCGTGGCTTCGCCTGGGATGCGTTCTGGCTGCAGTCAGCCCTCTGGCTGGTACCACTTGCTCTGGTGCTCGCGCAAGACAACGGCGACCCCGGCGACAGCCCGCTGGATTTGCTGGTCTTCGCCCTCACTGCCCTGTTCTGGATCAGCCATCGATTGGGTTCGTCGTGGCTGGCCTATGCGACAACCGCGTACCGGCCGCTGTTGCGCGCGGAGCCCACGCGCTTCGTTGTCGTTCCGATCGTAATCGCCGCAGCCTGTTTCGCCATCCTGCTCCCGGGAGACGAGGCATTGCCCTTCACGCGGGCCGAGCGCGTGATGGCACTTGCGATGGTCGATTTCGGGTTGGTCACCTACCACTTCGCAGCGCAACACTTTGGCGTGCTCAGTCTGTACCGAGTCCGCAGCCAGAGGACCGCCGATCCTTGGATGCGGCGACTCGATCGCCTGTTCGCATTGGGTGTCGGAGGCGCGCTTGTTGTGGTTGCCGAGGCGGTCGCCGGGACGACCTTGTTCCAGGACGTGTGGGAAGGAACGTGGCTCGACATGGAGTGGCTCGCTGAAGCATCGGGGATGTTGCGCGTCGTGGCCACCGCACTGGTCCTGGCATTGACGTTCGCACTGCTCGCCTCGGAAGCGCGTGCTCCGAGCGTGTCGCTTCCGCGCGTCCTTTACGTCGTGGGCATAGCCGTGATGGTCTGTATCGGGCTCCACACTGATCGACCGTTACTGTTCGTGGCGGTCTGGACCGGGCAGCACTGGCTGGCTGCGACCGCGCTGGCTACGCGCGTCGCATGTGCCGAGCCGACGCCACCGGGGTCGCATCTCTGGCGTGTGCTTCACGCGGTCAACCGACGACCGTGGGCACTGCTGCTCGTGCTTGGTCTGCTCTCCGTCCTGTTGCTCCCCGTCATGGAGGTCGAAGCGGTTGCACCCGACGGCACGTTCTACGGGGACCGCCTGTTTGGCACACTCGCCGTCGCGCTACGCACGTCGGAATGGGTGCCTGCGCTGGTGGCCCTGGGTTTCACGACCGGGTTCCTGCATTACTGGCTCGATCGCGCCGTCTACCGGCTGTCTCGCCCGGTGGTTCGGGTGGCAGCACGCGGGCTCTTCTAGGCAGGTCGCTGCCGACAACGCTCCGCCCCTGCGCTTCAGCGCGAGTCCCGCGCCTTCACTCCACCGTCACGCTCTTCGCGAGGTTGCGCGGCTTGTCCACGTCCGTGCCGCGCAACACGGCCGTGTGATACGCGAGCAACTGCAGCGGCACGACGTGCACGATCGGTGACAGCAGTCCGCGATGCTCGGAGATGCGGATGACGTGAATGCCATCCGCCGGCGTCAGATGCGAGTCGAGATCGGCGACGACATAAAGCTCGCCGCCGCGCGCGCGCACTTCCTGCAGGTTCGACTTGAGCTTTTCGAGCAGCGCATCGTTGGGCGCGATCGCGACGACCGGCATCTCGGCGTCGACGAGCGCCAGCGGCCCGTGCTTCAGTTCGCCTGCCGGATAGGCCTCGGCGTGGATGTACGAGATTTCCTTCAGCTTCAGCGCACCTTCGAGCGCGATCGGATAGTGCAGGCCGCGGCCAAGAAACAGCGCGTGCTGCTTTTTCGCGAACGCCTGCGCCCAGCCGATCAAGTGCGGCTCGAGCGCCAGCGCGCCCTTGATCGCCGCGGGAATGTGGCGCAGCGCGTCGAGGCATTTGGATTCCTCGTCCTGCGGCAAGCGTCCCCGCAGCTTGGCGAGCGTCAGCGCCAACAGAAACTGCGCGGCAAGCTGCGTGGTGAACGCCTTCGTCGACGCGACGCCCACTTCGGTGCCGGCGCGTGTCAGAAACGTGAGCTCGGTTTGGCGCACCATCGAGCTCGTGCCGACGTTGCAGATCGCGAGCGTGTGACGGTGGCCGAGCGACTTCGCGTGCTTCAGCGCGGCGAGCGTGTCGGCGGTTTCGCCGGACTGCGACACGACGACGACCAGCGCCTTCTCGTGCGGCACGCTGTCGCGATAGCGGTACTCGCTGGCGATCTCGACCGTGCAGCGCATCCGCGCGAGGGTTTCGATCCACTGCTTGGCGACGAGGCTCGAGTAGTAGCTCGTGCCACACGCGAGTATCAGCACCGAATCGACGTCAGGGAGGATTGCGGCGGCCTTGGGCCCGAACAACGACGGCGAGATCCGCGTGATGTCTTCGAGCGTGTCGGCAACCGCGCGCGGCTGCTCGAAGATCTCTTTCTGCATGTAGTGCTGATACGGACCGAGCTCGACTGCGTCGCTGTTGCCTTGTACCTCGATCACCGTGCGCTCGACGCGCTTGCCCGCCCCGTCGAGGATCGCATACGACTCGCGCCGCACATCGGCGACGTCGCCTTCTTCAAGGTACGCGACACGGCGCGTGACGGACATGAGCGCCGACGCATCGGAGGCGAGGAAATGATCGTGGTCGCCAATGCCCACGAGGAGGGGGCTGCCTTGCCGCGCGCCGATCACGCGTCCGCGCTCGCGCGTCGAGATCACGGCGATCGCATAGGCGCCGCGAAACTCGGCGATCGCCTGCTGCACCGCGACGAGCAGATCGCCACCGCCTTCGGCGTGCCAGTACGCATGGATCAGGTGCGCGATGACTTCGGTGTCTGTTTGCGTCCTGAACACGTAGCCGCGCGCCTTGAGACCGTCGCGCAGTTCTTCGTAGTTCTCGATGATGCCGTTGTGCACGACTGCGATTTCGCCGCCCGACAGATGGGGATGCGCGTTGTCCGACGTCGGCGCGCCATGGGTTGCCCAGCGCGTGTGCGAAATTCCGGTGAATGCATTCAGATGAAGCGCGTCGGCTTGTGCCGCCAGGTCGGCGACACGCGCCGTCGATACGAGCCGTTCCAGGACGGGACTCGCGCCGCCGTTGACGACGGCAAGACCGGTCGAATCGTAGCCGCGGTATTCGAGGCGCCGGATGCCCTCGATCAGGATTGGAACGACGTTGCGATCCGATGTTGCGCCAACGATGCCGCACATGATTCTCTACCCCCGCATTATTCCGGTCGCGCCTTCTTGCGCGGCCGTTGCCACCGGGCGATCGACACCTGCTTCGGTCGCGCGACGGTGAGCTGACCCGCGGGCGCTTCCCGGATCACCGTGCTGCCGCCGCCGATCGTTGCGCCGTCGCCGATCGTGATCGGTGCGACCAGCACGCAGTTCGATCCCACGTGCACGTCGTCGCCGATGATCGATTGATGCTTGTTTGCGCCGTCGTAGTTCGCGGTGATCGAACCCGCGCCGAAATTCACCCGACTGCCGAGCACCGCGTCACCCACGTACGCGAGGTGATTGGCCTTCGAGCCGGCCCCGAGCGTGCTGGCCTTCACCTCGACGAAGTTGCCGATATGGACATCTTCAGCAAGGTTTGTGCCGGGACGCAGCCGCGCATAGGGGCCAATCCGGCAGTTCCGGCCTATCACGGCCGAATCAAAATGCGAGAACGCCTCGACCCGCGTGCCGGGCCCGACGGTGACGTCGCGCAGCACGCAATAGGGGCCGATGGATGCGCCGTCGGCCAGCCGGACCGTGCCCTCGAACACACAGCCGACGTCGATCGTCACATCCCGCCCGCAGGCGAGATTGCCCCGGATATCGATGCGCGCCGGATCGACGATCGACGCTCCGCCCAGCATCAGTTCGGTGGCCCGGCGACGCTGGACGGTCCGCTCCAGCGCTGCGAGTTGGGCACGGTCGTTGATGCCGAGCACCGACGCTTCGTCCGTCACAACGTGCGCGCCCACGCCCACGCCTTCCTCGACGGCCATTGCAACGATGTCGGTCAGGTAGAACTCGCCCTGCGCGTTGTGAGGCGTCAGATGCTCGAGCCAGCGTTTCAGCAGCGACGTCGGCGCAGCGATGAAGCCGGTGTTGATCTCGTGAATGGCACGCTCTTCGGGCGTCGCGTCGCGCTCTTCGACGATCGCCCGCACCTGTCCATCCGCACCGCGAATCACGCGGCCCAGCCCGAACGGATTGCGGACCCGCGCCGACAAGAGCCCGACGCGCCCCTGCTGCGCAATCGACGCGATGCTTTGCAGCGCATCGGCCGATATCAGCGGAACGTCACCCAGTCCAACGAGGGTCACGCCGTCGAGCTGCAGCACGGATAGCGCAACCCGTGCGGCATCGCCGGTGCCCCGCGGGGGCTCCTGGCGCACGAAGATCAGGTCGAGCGAGCCGAGCGCCTGCTCGACCGCTTCGGCGCCGAAGCCCGTCACCACGGCGATCGCCCGCGGCGACAGCGAACGGACCGTTGCCAGCACGTACGCGGCTAGCGGTCGGCCGGCAAGCGGGTGCAAAACCTTGGGCAGTGCCGACTGCATTCGCTTGCCCTGGCCGGCAGCGAGGATGACGACGTCGAGCGGGAATGCCATCGGGCAAAAAGAGGGGGACTGCGGAGACGGCGATGATACGCCAGCGCCGCCGGTGACCCGGGCAAGCCATGCCATGAGCGCAACGATGAACGGCGTGCGCCGCAGAGTGGCTGGTGATACAGTTTTGCGCCTAAATCAATGTCCGGCCATCAGGCGGCTTCGCCCGGCGCCGGACGCCATTGTCGATCGACGGAGGAATTCATGCGGGACTTGCAGAAATGGCTCGGCTGGGCGCTGCTTGCGGTTGGCGCAACGTACGCGGCGGCATCGACGGCCGCCGACGGTTGCTCCAACCGCGGCGAGCTCGACACGATGTACTGCGACGCGAACAAGGACATGGTGGCCGACGTCCCGACGGACCAGAAGAAATGGAAAAACCCGTCGACGATCGTGTTCACCTACACGCCGGTCGAGGATCCGGCCGTCTACGAGAACATCTTCAAGCCGTTCACGACCTACCTGTCGCAGTGCCTGAACAAGAAGGTCGTGTTCTACCAGGTGCAGTCGAACGCCGCGGAAATCGAGGCGATGCGCTCGGGACGGCTGCACGTCGGCGGATTCTCGACGGGGCCGACCGCGTTCGCCGTCAACCTCGCGGGCGCGGTGCCGTTCGGCATCAAGGGCACCGAGAAGGAATTCCAGGGCTACAACCTGATCGTCATCGTCAAGGCGACCTCGCCGTACCAGAAGATGAGCGACCTCAAGGGCAAGAAGGTTGCGCATACGTCGCCATCGTCGAATTCCGGGCATCTCGCGCCGCTCGCGCTGTTCCCCAAGGAAGGCCTGACGCCGGACAAGGATTACAAGATCATCTTCTCGGGCAAGCATGACCAGTCGGTGCTGGGCGTCAATTCGGGCGACTACGATGCCGCCGCCGTCGCCTCCGACGTGTTCCACCGGATGGCCGTTCGCGGCGAAGTGAAGGAAGGGGACTTTCGCGTCATCTACCGCAGCCAGAAATTCCCGACGTCGTCGTTCGCGTACGCGCACGATCTCGAGCCGAAGCTCGCCGACAAGATGCTGACGTGCTTCTACGACTACCGCTTCCCCGCGGAGATGAAGAAGGCCTTTGACGGTGCCGACCGGTTCTTCCCGATCAACTACCAGACCCACTGGGAAGTGGTCCGTGCGGTTGCCAAGGGCTCGGGGCAGGGCTTCGACAAGGCGGCGTACGACAAGGAAACCGCGCGCGAGGCCGAGGCGGCTGCCAAGGCGAAGAAGTAACACCGGCGCCCCGCGGCACCGAACACCCGATCGACGGCCTTCCCGGCGGTCGATGCCAATGTCATAATTGGCGTGCCAGTCCTTTCGCCAACAGGAGCTTGCCCATGAAACGCTCGCTGGTCAGCGTGGTGCTGCTTTCGTTTTTTGCGTGGCAAGGCGCCCACGCCGCAGATCCGAACGCGTCGCCGCAGGCGCCCGCCGCGACGTCCACGGAGAATCAGAAGCCGCCCGTCGCGCTGGTCGCCGAGCCCTTCGTGGCGCTCGCCGGATCCAACGACAACGCGATCGCGCTGGCGAATGCGTTGCGCACCGGCGCACCGGCGACGCTGACGGCGCCTTCGCCGGACGCGACGCGCGCGCAAACGACGACGTTCTCGCCGCCGACCAAGCCCATGGGATGGGGCAACGTTTCCTACGCGCTCGAACTCGCGCAGCACGCGCTGCGAATCGCCGGCATTTCGAGTCCGTCGCATGCGGATCTGGTCGCGGCATTGGTCGGTGGTCGCGTCGTGGCCGTCGACGGCACGCCGTGGAACCTGGTCGGCGTGCTGCGGCAGCGCGCCGCCGGCATGGCGTGGGCCGTGATCGCGCGCAGTTACGGAACGACGCTGGCGGCGTTCACCCGCAACCACGCAAGGCCGGACGCAGCACCCACGCTCGCGACGAGCGCCAGCGCCATTCAGCGGGAAACAGGACGACCGGCCGCGGCACCGCGCGCCGGCGACGTCAGGACCGCTTCCACGCCCGCCACGGTCGGATCCGGGACCAACTAGCCGGTGCGCTTCGAGGGTAGCGCAGCGCGCGGCGTGCGTGGTCTACACTTGCGCGCTGTCGTGAATCCGGCGCGCACAACGCGCGTCGCCCCTCATGTCCGATGCGCTGATCATCCGCCGGCTGTCGAAGGCCTACGTCCCCGGTAAACCGGTCCTGCACGACATCGACGTCGAGATCGCCGCAGAAGGCGTCACCGCGATCATCGGGCCGTCGGGCACCGGCAAGAGCACGCTGATCCGCTGCATCAACCGTCTCGTCGAGCCTTCGTCGGGCGAGATCCTGTTCGACGGCAAGGACCTCGCGCGCGTGTCGGGCGTGGCGCTGCGCCATGCGCGGCGACAGATCGGCATGGTGTTCCAGGAATACAACCTGGTCGAGCGGCTGACGGTGATGGAGAACCTGCTGTGCGGTCGCCTGGGCTACGTGGCGCCGTGGCGTGCGTGGCGACGCAAGTTTCCGCCGGCCGATATCGAGCGCGCGCTGGCGCTGCTCGACACCGTGGGCCTCGCGGGATTCGCCAACCGGCGTGCCGATGCGTTGTCCGGCGGACAGCGGCAGCGCGTCGGCATCGCGCGCGCCGTCATGCAACAGCCGCGGCTGATGCTCGCCGATGAGCCGACGTCGTCGCTCGATCCGAAGACTTCGGTCGAGATCATGGAACTGCTGGCCGGCGTCGCGCGATCGCATCGGATCCCGGTGCTGATCAACATGCACGACGTGGCGCTCGCGCGCCGGTTTGCCGATCGGATCCTCGGCATGTCCGGCGGACGGATCGTGTTCGACGGTCCGCCGCAAGGCTTGTCGGACTCGATGCTGAAGCAGATCTACGGCGGCGAGGACTGGCTCCATTGAGCGCTCAGGGGACCCCCGCGATCGCGGCGTACAGGTTCCCGGCGAGCCGCGCGGCACAGATCACGTTCGCGCTGCTCGCGGTCTACGTCGTCTACGCCCTGACGCAGCTCGACGTATCGCTCGAACGCGTGCAGCAAGGCATGGCGCATGCCGGTCGCTTCCTCGGCCGGATGATCCCGCCGAATTTCGCGCGATCCGAGTTGCTGTGGAGCGGCCTCGCGGAAAGCCTGCAGATCGCGGTGCTCGCGTCGGCGCTCGGCATCGTGCTCGCGCTGCCGTTCGGGTTGCTTGGCGCGCGCAACCTGATGCCGGCATGGGTGAGCTGGCCTGCGCGACTCGTCGTCGTGCTCGCACGTTCGTTTCACCCGGTCGTCGTCGCGATCCTGTTCGTCAAGGCGGTGGGGTTCGGTGCGCTGGCCGGCATTCTGGCACTCACGGTGGCATCGATCGGTTTCATCGGCAAGCTCTTCACCGAAGCAATCGAGGAGGTGTCGATCAAGGAAGTGGAGGCGGTGCGCGCGACCGGCGCGCCGTTCACCTCGGTGCTGGCGTTCGGTGTGTTGCCGCAGGTGTTCTCGCGCTTCATCGGGTTCGCGACGTACCAGCTGGACTCGAACCTGCGCAACTCGACGATGGTGGGCATCGTCGGCGCCGGCGGCATCGGCGGCACGCTGTTCGCCGCGTTCCAGCGCTTCGATTACGACTTCGTGTCCGCGATCCTGATCTCGATCATCGCGCTGATCATGGCGGGCGAGGTGCTCGCAACCGCGGTGCGCCGCATCTTCATCGACAACGCGACGCTGCGGCAACTGTTTCGCGGCGGCACGCCGGTGCACCGGCCGCTGGACGACGACTGATGGCGACCGCCGTATCGCCGCTTCCGGCGGGCGCTCGCGAATGGCGTCGTTTCACGCCGGCGCAGCGCGTAGGCCGGTTCGCGATCTACCTGCTGCTCGTCGTCGCGATCGTCGCATCGCTGCGAACGATCGAAGTGATTCCGGAGTTCCTGTACGACGCGCCCGAGCAGGTCGTCGACCTGCTGACGCGGATGTGGCCGGTCGCCTGGAGTTACTACCCGCGCGGCGTGCACGCGGCGCTGATGGAGACGATCCACATCGCATCGCTCGGCACGTTGCTCGCGTTGCTGCTGGCGACACCCGTCGGCATCCTCGCGGCACACCGGCTCGTTCCACTGTGGCCCGTCAACTGGGCGGCGCGGCTGATCCTCGTTGCGTCGCGGTCCGTGAACTCGCTGGTCTGGGCGTTGATCTTCGTTGGCATCTTTGGTCCCGGTCCACTCGCTGGAACGCTGGCGATCGCCTTCCGCTCGATCGGGTTCGTCGGGAAGCTCGTCGGAGAAGCGCTCGACGAAACGCATGCGGGACCCATCGAAGCGCTGCGCGCGGCGGGCGCGCCGTGGCTGTCGTTGCTGAGCTTCGGTTACTGGCCACAGGTAAGACCGGCGTTCTGGTCGATCGCGCTGTTCCGATTCGACATCAATGTGCGGGAGTCAGCGGTGCTGGGGCTGGTAGGCGCCGGTGGCATCGGCATGACACTCGATTCGGCGCTGAACCTGTTCCAATGGGACCGCGTGGCGCTGATCCTGGTGGCCATGTTCGCCGTGGTCATCGCCGCTGAAATCGGCGTGACCCAGGTGCGCAAGCGGTTGCTCTGACTCGACGTCAGCCGTGGTGCTGGATCGTCGGCGGGCTGATGGCCATCAGGTCGATCAGGTGCATGTTCGCGGCCTCGAAGCGGCGCGGGATCGACCGTTCGCGGCATTCGACGATTTCGCACTGGACGTACATCTGGCGCAGGCGCCGTTCCGCATCAAGTTGCGATCCGGCGATGATCGAGACGTTATCCACCCGCTGCCCTGTCCGGGTCCGAATCGTGAATCCGTAGCGAATCATGTTGGATGCCTCCGTCGTTGCTCGAGTCGCCCGGCGCGGCGCGCGAATTGCGTTGTCGTAGGCCGGGAGACGTAATCAGCAAATCCCGTACCGTTTGCCGACGCACGGCAGGACGAGCCGACGAAGCAGCCTGCGGGCGATGGAGCGGGGCGCAGGTGTCAGGTCGGGAAGCCTTGATTCAATGTGAATTTGCCGATAGCGAGCGCCCACTTTCAGCGTGCGTAGCTATCCGTCACTCGTTCGCCCGCCGATTCCATGGATCGCCTGGAATGCCGTCCGCGGTTGACCGGGTGCGCCACGTTTGGCGCGGATTGGTAAGGCCGATTCGGGGCAAAGCGAGGGGGAGTGCAGCGATCTCGGTGAAAAGTGTTCAGGCTAGGCGAGGAGCAGATCGGCAATTTCGGTGAAGCCGGTGCCGGCTTCACCGGTCGCGATGTACGCGGGCGGCGTCAGGATCTGCGGCAGGAAGCGGCGCAGGTTGGCCACGCCAACGGCACACGGAAAGTACGCGAACATCGGGGCGTCGTTCGGCGAGTCGCCGGCGAACAGCACGGCATCGCGCACGGCCTCGAGGCGCTCGCCGAAAACCTCGTCGAACAGCACGCGCGTCATCGCGAGCTTGTCGTATGTGCCGAACCAGCCGTTGACATGGATCGAGCTCACTTTGGCCGTCATGCCCTCGGCCTGCATCAGCGCGACGATCTGCGCGACCGCGGACGCATCGAGGGGACGCACGTCCTCGCAGTAGTCGATCGCGAGATCGGTTTCCCGGTAGTGCTGGTCGGAGGCGAGGGCACTGCCCGGTACGCGCGTTAGGATCGTCGCGCCGATGGCGGCGAGGCGCTCGCGCATCGCAGCACGCTCGGCGTCCGACGCCACGAACCTGCGGACCAGTTTTCGCTGCGTCACATCGAAGCGCATGTAGAAGGCGCCGTTCTCGCCGACGACGGCATCCACCGGCCACATCCGCGCGATGTGGTCGCACCAGCCGGCCGGACGACCGGTGACGGGCACGACGATCCTGCCGGCATCGTGCAGGCGTTCGAGCGCGCGATAGGCGCCGGCAGTGAGCTTGCCGTCCGTTGTCAGCGTGTCGTCGATGTCGGTCAACACGAAGCGCAGCTTGCGCCGGACGTGCTCCGGCATCGACGCGAGCGGCTTCGGCGTCACGCGCCGACGAAGGCAGCGACGCGTTCGCGCTGGCCGGCGTTCATCGACAACCCGCACTTGGTGCGCCGCCACAGGATGTCTTCGCTGCCGATCGCCCACTCCTCGTTGCGCAGGTAGGCGATCTCCCGCTCGGTGAGGCCGACGCCGAAGTCCTCGCCGAGGTCGCCGGGCTTGCGAGCATCGCCCAGAACCGCGGTGACCCGCGTTCCGTGCCGATGTGCAAGCGCACTCAACAGCGGCGCCGGCATCTCGGGATAGCGGCGCGCGAGATCCTCCTGCCACGTCGCCATGCCCCCCGACGGCAGGTCGCCGCCGGGCAGAATGGCGTCGCGCGTCCATTCGCCCTTCATCTGCGGAAAGAATGGCCGCAACTCGGCAAGCGCCGCTTCGGCGAGCTTTCGATACGTGGTGATCTTGCCGCCGAACACGGACAACATCGGTGCACGCGATTCCCGCGAACCATTGCGCGCCGTGTCGAGCCGCAACACGTAGTCGCGCGTCACGGCGGAAGGATCCGTCGTCCCGTCGTCGTACAACGGGCGCACGCCGCTGTAGGTCCAGACGATGTCCGCACTCGCGAGCGGGCGCTCGAGGTACGTGTTCGCGAGCGTCAGCAGATAGAACGTCTCTTCGTCGCTGATTGCCGGGTGCTCGTACGTTTCAACGGGCACGTCCGTCGTGCCGATCAGCGAATAGCGCTCCTGATACGGAATGATGAAGACGATGCGGTTGTCGGCGTTCTGCAGGATGTACGCGTGCGGCTCCGCGTGCACGCGCGGCACGACGATGTGGCTGCCCTTGACGTGGCGCACCTTCGCCTTGACCGGCGCATCGCTCACTGCCCCGAGCACGTCGCACACCCACGGGCCGGCGGCGTTGACGATCGCGCGTGCCGTCACTTCGCGCGTAGCGCCGTCGCGCGCAGCAAGCGTTGCGCGCCACAGGCCATTGTCGCGGCGAGCGTGCTCGAGCGACGTGCGCACCTGGATGTCGGCGCCGCGCGTGCGCGCATCGAGCGCGTTGACCACGACCAGCCGCGCGTCGTCGACGCGGGCATCGGCGTACGCGAAGCCCCGCTTGAAACGCGGCTTCAGGGCGGCACCGTAGCGCGTTCCGCCGAGGTCGACGCCGAACGACTTCGGCAGCGTCATCCGGCCGCCGAGGTGATCATAGAGGAACAATCCGGCGCGGATCATCCATGCGGGGCGCAGATGAGGCTCGTGTGGAAGCACGAACAGCAGCGGCTCGATGATGTGGGGGGCTGCGCGCAGCAGCACCTCGCGCTCGGCGAGCGCTTCGCCGACGAGCCGGAATTCGTAGTGCTCGAGGTAGCGCAATCCGCCGTGGATCAGCTTCGTGCTCCACGACGACGTATGCGCAGCGAGATCGTCCTTCTCGACCAGCAACACGGTAAGCCCGCGACCCGCGGCGTCGCGCGCGATCCCTGCGCCGTTGATGCCGCCGCCGATGACCAGCAGGTCGTAAGGAAGCGTCTCCATTGGCGCTGCGAATTCTACCGGATGCCCTCGGGTCGACGCTCGCGTCAGACGCGCCGGCGTTCGAGGGCGCGCACGATGCGGCCGACAGCCTCCGCCACGCCATCCTCGCCCGCCATCGCCTCGCCGATCGCGCGCGCCTGCGCGATCATTTTCGGATCGCCTGCAAACGCGAGGCTTTCGCGCAAGCCGGCCGCCGTCAACTTCGCGTGGGAAATGGCCGGCGGCGCGATACCCACGCGGCGCAGCCGATCGGCCCAGAACGGCTGGTCGCCTCCGAACGGCACGACGACTGACGGCACGCCGGCGCCCGCCGCCGCGTGCGTCGTCCCCGCGCCACCGTGATGGAGCGCGATGCGGGTTCGCGGCAGCAGCCAGTCGTGCGGCGTCGGCCCGATCGCCAGCACGCTGGACGGCAGCGCGCCTTCGCCGAAGCCGCTCCAGCCCGCGAAGAGCAGCGCGCGACGGTCCTCCAGCGCGTCGAGCACGAGCGAGCGGAACCGATCGCGATCGAAACCGACCATGCTGCCGAAGCCGATGTACACCGGCGGTTCGCCCGCGGCCAGGAACTTCGCCAGTTCCGGTTGCGGCGACCACGCTGGATCGGTTGCCAGAGTCCACTGGCCGGTGATGGCGAAATGCTCGGGCCAATCGCGGGGCTGCGGGACGAGCGTCGGCGAAATGCCGCAGACGACCGGATAGCCGTCGAACTCGGTGCGGCGTGGCGCTTGCCGCGTAACGTCGCGCCGCGCGTCGTTGAGCGCGCCGCGGAACGCGCGCCACATCATCGCCAGCACGAGCCGGTGGCTGAGCAGGTTGGCCCAGCCCGGCATCCGCCACGGCGGCACGAACGGCGATGGAAATTCGCGTGTCGGCATCATCGGCTGCAGGCCGGCACCGACTACCGGAATGCGCAGATGCTCCGCGCACGACAGCCCAACGTAGATCGCGAGGCCGGCGCAGACGATGCCGTCGGCCTGCGCCGCATGCTCGAGCGTTGCCCGCATCCACGCCGCAGTGTTCGCACGGGCAATTTCCGCGAGCGCTTTCGCCGTGTCGGCGACGCCGCCACCGTCTCGCAGGAATCCGGCCGTGGCAGAGCGCATCGCTTCCGCCATGTCGCCGGCGAGCGGTGCGAACGGAACGCCGCACTGCGCGGCGTAATCGGCGGCCGAGCGCTCGCCGAGCAGCAATGCGTCACATCCGGCGTCGCGCAGGCCGCGGCAAAGCGCGACCATCGGCCGCAAGTCGCCTTCGGTGCCGAACGTCAGTGCGACGACCCGCACCCGAGCTCCGGTCAACCGCTCCCGGGCCGCGTCATCGCCGCCGCATCGACCCAGCGGTCGAAATCGTCGGCGCTGACCAATTGCAGCTGCAGCGCCGCGTCACGCAGGCTCAGGTTCCCGCGATGCGCGGCAAGCGCGATCTTCGCAGCATTCTCGTAGCCGATGTGCGGATTGAGCGCCGTAACGAGCATCAGTGAACGCTCGACGTTCTCGCGGATCCGCGCAAGGTCGGGCTCGATCCCTTGCGCGCAGCGCTCGTCGAACGACGTCATTGCGTCGCCGAGCAGCTCGATCGATTCGAGCACGCCGTGCAGCATCACCGGCTTGTAGACGTTGAGCTGAAAATTGCCCTGCGTACCGCCGAAGGCGACCGCCGTGTCGTTGCCGAACACGCGCACGGCGACCATCGTCAGCGCTTCGCATTGCGTCGGGTTTATCTTGCCGGGCATGATCGACGAGCCCGGCTCATTATCGGGGATCGTGATCTCGCCCAGGCCCGCGCGCGGTCCGCTCGCGTGCCAGCGCACGTCGTTGGCGATCTTCATCAACGCGCCGGCGAGCGTGCGGAGCATCGCGCTGACGTTGACGATCGCGTCGTGCGCCGAAAGTGCGGCGAACTTGTTCGCAGCGGAGACGAAGGGGACGCCGGTTTCGCGCGCGATAGCCGCCGCCACGCGCTCGCCGAAGGACGGATGCGCGTTGAGCCCGGTGCCCACCGCCGTGCCGCCGAGTGCCAACGGCAGCAGGCCCTGCCGCGCGAACAGCAGCGCGGTGCGCGCATCGTCGAGCTGTGCGACCCAGCCGGAGATGACCTGGCCGAGCGTCACCGGCGTTGCATCCTGCAGATGCGTGCGCCCGATCATCACGACGTCATCGAACGCCTGCGCCTTCGCGTCGAGCGTCGTGCGCAGGCGCTCGAGGGCCGGCAACAGGTGCGTGTCGAGCTCGTCGACGGTCGCGATGTGCATCACGGCGGGGAACGTGTCGTTCGACGACTGCCCGCGATTGACGTCATCGTTCGGATGCACGGGCTTTTTCGATCCGACGACGCCACCGGCAAGCTGGATCGCCCGGTTGGCGATCACTTCGTTGGCGTTCATGTTCGATTGCGTGCCGGAGCCGGTCTGGAATACGACGAGCGGAAACTCCGCGTCGAGCGTCCCGTCGATCACTTCCTGCGCGGCGCGACTGACGAGTGCGACCTTGTCGTGCGCGAGCTCGCCGAGCTCGCCGTTGGCACTCGCGGCGGCTTTTTTCAGCACGCCGAATGCGCGGATCACGGGGCGTCCCCAGCGAAAACCGTCGACGCCAATCGGAAAGTTCTCGATCGACCGCTGCGTCTGCGCGCCCCACAGGTGCGCTGCGGGCACGCTCACCTCACCGAGCGCGTCCTTCTCGATGCGCGTGGCGGAGTGCGATGGCGAATCTTTCACCATCCCTCAATGCTACTACGCGCGCGCCGCTGCGATCCGCCGCGCTTGCGGCTGGGGCTTGCGCTTGGCGGCGACGCGCTGCGGCAGCGCCTTCGCCGCTCGCAGTGCGACACCCGTTGCCGCCTTCGGAATCATCTTGCGGAATTCGGCCAGCAGCTCGCGCTGCCGCGCATCGAGTCCCGACGATTCGTCCTCGAGCGCGTCGAACACCGCATTCAGCTTCTGCCGGTCCCCGGCGTTGCGCACGAGCCGCGCCAGCGAGCGCTTCGCCTGCAGGGGCTCGAACTCGACGACGAGCGTCTGCTCGTGCAGCAGCCGGCGGAACTGGTCGTGGTCGATGTGCCGGAGTACGCCGGTTGGAGCGAGCAACTCGCGCGTGTGCTCCATTTGCGCGAGCTTGCGCTTGCCGCCGCCGGCCTTCACGAGCAACAGGCCGGTGCGGACGATCGCTTCAGGCAGCCCGCCCTGGTCGATCTCGTCCAGCACCTGCCGCACCGCGGGCAGCGCGCGCGCATCGAAGCGCGTCTGCTTGCGGATCACCGCGCGCTGGTCGGCCATCTGCAGCGACAGCATGTTGCCGTACACCTCGAAGAACGCTGCCTCGCTCATCGCGTCGCGGAGGTCGCGATACAAGTCGAGCGAGGCGGCGACGTATTCGGAGAACAGCATTTCCGCCCGCCGTCCCGCGTTGTCGCGCGAGCGCGGACGCCGGTAGGCGCGCGCCATTTCCGCCGCGTGCGGGAGGCCGGCGAGCAGCGGATTGCGATCGGAGAACCACCAGCGTTGCACGCGCAGCGGATGCCATTCGCGCAGAACTTTCGCCAGCCATTCGGGCGTCGCCTCGCGCACGGCAGGCCGCACGAGCAGCTCGTATGCGCGTTCGGTCAGCTCGGACAGCGCCGCAACGGCCTCGAACGGCTTCTCGTCGACGCGATCGTATTTCTGCAACCGCTTGAGATCTTCAAGCTTGCGCTCGTGCAGCGTCACGTCGTATTCGATATTGCCGTCCGCGCCCACCGTCTCGTGAATCTCCATGCCGTACAGGCCCGGCGGCAGCTCCTGGATGTATTTCAGCACCGAGATGATCTGCGTGTGCTCCTTCTTCGCAACCTTGCCCGACACGAAGATGCCGAGGTGCCCGATGTCCTCGTGGATCAGTCCGACGATCGTCTGGCCGTTCGCCTTGATCTCCTCGGTGGACGAGTAGATGTCGCTGATCCAGTTGAACGCCTGCTGCGGCGGCGTGATGTTGTCGCCCATCGACGCGAACACGATGATCGGCTGCTTGATCGCCTTGAGGTCGAAATAGCGTCCGGGGCCGAGACGCGCCTCGCCCTGCGACAGCTTGTTGCCGATGAAGAGGTTGTTGACGATCCAGCGGATCTCCTCTTCGTTCATCAGGTAGAACCCGCCCCACCAGCGCTCGAACTCGAGAAAGCGCGGCGCCTCATCGTCGACATCGTCGAACAGCTGGTGGTACTTCTCCCACAGCGTATTCGCCGGATTGAGATTCTCGAAGTTCTGGACAAGGTACGCGCCGTCGAACTTGCCGCCGCCAAGATCGCTTGCCAGCAATGACAACCAGGTGCCGCCGGCGAGGCCACCCGCGTAGCGCAAGGGGTTGTCGCCATCGTTGCCGGCCCAGTACGACATCGGCGCGCCGTTGATGACGAGCGCGCCCGCGATGTCGGGACGCGCGGCGGCCAGCATCATCACCGCCCAGCCCCCCTGGCAGTTGCCGACGAGCACCGGCTTCGAGCTGTCCGGATGGCGCTCGGCGACGATGCGGACGAACTCGGCTTCAGCGTCGGTTACGTCCGCGAGCGTCTGTCCCGGCTCGGGATCCGGATAGAAGATGACGAAGTACACCGGGTGGCCCGCCGAAAGTGCTACGCCGACTTCGGAGTCTTCCTTGAAACCGCCGATGCCCGGGCCGTGACCGGCGCGGGGATCGATGATGATGTACGGGCGCATGCGGTTGTCGACGTCGACACCCGGCGGCGGAATGATCCGCACCAGCGCGTGGTTGACCGGCCGCTCCATCGTCCGGCCGTCGGCGAGCACTTCGTACTTGTACGCGAGCACCGGAGGCTTGCCGGCCTCCTCGTGCGCAATCCAGTTCGTTCCACGCTGGCGCAGCGTGTCGAAGAACAGCACCGACCGCTGCGCGAAATCCACACCGTACTGGACCCAGTCCTGCCACGCTTGCTGCGGATTCAAGCTCGCCGGCGGCGAGCTCGCCTGCGCGTACGCATTGCGCGCTTCGCGGACGCGGCTCATGTAAGCCTCTGAAGCGGCGCGCATCCGGCGCTCGAATACGCTGCCGACGCTGCGCGAGATCTGCAGCGAACGATCGATGGTCTGGTTCAGGCTGGGCATTCCGAAATCCTCGGCACGAGCCGGTTATGCTGCAATGCAACATAATACCGGAAATGCAGGGTCGGGACGACTCGTCCAGTCGACCGCGGTGGTAGGACCCGGAAACAACAAGGGCAGCGCGCGGCTGCCCTTGTTAGGTGCTGCCCCGGACTTCGTTACGCGCGGTGCCGGAGCTTGCGGATCGCTTCGAGCTGCGCCATTGCGGAGGCCAGTTCGGCTTCGGCGTGCGCGATCTCTTCCTTGGACGTCTTGTTCTGCATCGCTTCCTCTGCCGCGCGCCGGGCCTCGAGCGCTGCCTTCTCGTCGAGGTCCTTCGCGCGAATGGCGGTGTCGGCGAGCACGGTCACGAGATGCGGCTGCACCTCGAGGAAGCCACCCTGCACGAACACGAGCTCCTCGGTCGTCGAGTTCGGCACCTTGATCCGCACCGAACCGGGCCGGATCTGCGTGAAGAGCGGCGTGTGCCGGGGATAAATGCCGAGCTCGCCCTCGACGCCGGGCAGAACGACGAACTCCGCTTCGCCGGAGTAGATCTGCTCTTCGGCGCTGACGACGTCGACGTGAATGGTGTTAGCCATGTGGGGGGACTCGTGCCGTCACGGGCGGATTGCGCCGCGTCACTGCAACGTCTTCGCTTTCTCGAATGCTTCCTCGATCGGGCCGACCATGTAGAACGCCTGCTCCGGCAGCGCATCGCACTCGCCGTCGACGATCATCTTGAAGCCCTTGATCGTGTCCTTCAGCGACACGTATTTGCCCGGCGACCCGGTGAACACTTCGGCGACGCTGAACGGTTGCGACAGGAAGCGCTGGATTTTCCGGGCGCGCGACACGGCGAGCTTGTCCTCGGGCGACAGCTCGTCCATGCCGAGAATCGCGATGATGTCGCGCAGTTCCTTGTAGCGCTGCAGCACCGACTGCACGCCGCGCGTCGTCTTGTAGTGCTCTTCGCCGATCACGTGTGGATCGACCTGGCGCGACGTCGAGTCGAGCGGATCCACGGCCGGGTAGATGCCCAGCGACGCGATGTCGCGCGACAGCACGACCGTTGCATCGAGGTGACCGAACGTCGTCGCGGGCGACGGGTCGGTCAGGTCGTCCGCCGGCACGTACACCGCCTGGATCGACGTGATCGAGCCGGTCTTCGTCGACGTGATGCGTTCCTGCAGGCGGCCCATTTCCTCGGCGAGCGTCGGCTGATAGCCCACGGCGGAGGGCATCCGCCCAAGCAGCGCGGACACTTCCGTGCCGGCCAGCGTGAAGCGGTAGATATTGTCGATGAAGAGCAGCACGTCGCGGCCCTCGTCCCGGAACGACTCGGCAATCGTCAGGCCGGTCAATGCGACCCGCAGACGGTTACCCGGCGGCTCGTTCATCTGTCCGTAGACCATCGACACCTTGGACTTGCCGAGGTCGTCCTTGTTGACGACGCCCGACTCGATCATCTCGTGATAGAAGTCGTTGCCCTCGCGCGTGCGCTCGCCCACACCGGCGAACACCGACAGGCCCGAGTGCGCGGTCGCGATGTTGTTGATGAGCTCCATCATCGTCACTGTCTTGCCGACGCCGGCGCCTCCGAAGAGGCCGATCTTGCCGCCCTTGGCGAACGGACATACCAGGTCGATGACCTTGATGCCCGTTTCGAGCAGCTCCTGCGACGGCGACAGCTCGTCGTACGCAGGCGCCGTGCGATGGATCGACATCTGCTTTTGGGATGCGACCGGACCACGCTCGTCGATAGGCCGGCCGAGAACGTCCATGATGCGGCCGAGCGTTTCCAGCCCCACGGGCACCATGATCGGCGCACCGGTGTTGACGACCTGCATGCCGCGCCGCAGGCCGTCCGACGAGCCAAGCGCGATCGTGCGCACGACGCCGTCGCCGAGCTGCTGCTGCACCTCGAGCGTCAGGCCGATCTCGTCCATCTTCAGCGCGTCGTAGATCTTTGGCATTTGGTCGCGTGGAAATTCCACGTCGACGACAGCGCCGATGCACTGGACGATCGTCCCCTGGTTCTGCGTTCGTTGATCCATTTCGATGTCCCGATTCGTGATTGAATCCGTCGCCGTCGATGCCGCGCCTAAACGGCCGCCGCGCCGCTGACAATCTCCGACAGCTCCTTCGTGATGCCAGCCTGCCGCGTCTTGTTGTAGATGAGCTGCAACTCGTCGATGATCTTGCCGGCGTTGTCCGACGCAGCCTTCATCGCCACCATCCGCGCCGACTGTTCCGAAGCCTGGTTTTCGGCAAGCGCTTGGTAGACGATCGCTTCGAGGTAGCGCAGCATCATCCCGTCGAGCAGTTCACGCGCGTCGGGCTCGTAGATGTAGTCCCACGAGGTGTCGGCGAGTTGTGCCGTGCGCGCCTCGCCGCTCGGCGTGCGGTACTGATCGGGAATGGGGACGATGCGACCGGCGCGCGGCTCCTGCTTCATCGTGTTGACGAAATTCGTATAAAACACGTGCATCTCGTCGATGCTGCCGTCGATGTACTTGTCCACAAGCACTTTGACGGGGCCGACGAGCCGGTCGAGCCGTGGGCGGTCGCCGAGCTGCACGACGCTCGACACGATGTTGCCGCCAAGACGGTTGATAAACCCAAGGCCCTTGTTGCCGACAACGACGAAGTCCACGTCGATACCCGCGCCACGCCATTCCTTGAAGCGCTGCAGGACCAGTCGAAGCACGTTGGTATTCAAGCCGCCGCACAGACCCTTGTCTGTGCTGATGACGATTGCGCCGACGCGCTTCACCGGGTCGCGCTTAACCAGAAACGGATGCTTGTATTCAGTGTTGGCCTTCGCGACATGCAGCGCAATGTTGAACAAACGCTCGATGTAGGGGCGCCCAGCGCGCATCCGGTCCTGGGCCTTTTTCATCTTCGAGGCCGAGACCATCTCCATCGCCTTCGTGATCTTGCGCGTGCTTTGCACGCTCTTGATCTTGTTCCGGATTTCCTTGGATCCTGCCATCAGCGTCTTTCCTCGCTCCGCCCCTCGACCTAGTAGGTTCCCGTCTTCTTGAAGTCCTCGAGCGCCGCGGCCAGCGCCTTCTCGTCGTCGGCGCTCATTTCCTTTGTCGTCTCGATCTTGTCGGTGATCTTCGCGTACTTGGTCTTCATGAACTGCCGCAACGCCGTTTCGAACGCGAGTGCCTTTTCGACCGGCACGTCGTCGTAGTAGCCGCGATTGACGGCAAACAGCGTCAATGCCTGCTCAGCGACGGACAGCGGTGAATACTGCGGCTGCTTCATGAGCTCTGTTACGACGCGGCCGCGGTCGAGCTGCTTGCGCGTCGCTTCGTCCAGATCCGACGCGAACTGCGCGAACGCTGCGAGCTCGCGGAACTGCGCCAGCGAAAGCCGCACGCCGCCGCCAAGCTTCTTGATCACCTTGGTCTGCGCATCGCCGCCCACACGCGACACGGAGATGCCCGCGTTGATGGCCGGGCGAACACCGGCGTTGAACAGGTCGGTCTCGAGGAAGATCTGGCCGTCGGTAATGGAGATGACGTTCGTCGGCACGAACGCCGTCACGTCGCCGGCCTGGGTCTCGATAATCGGCAGCGCCGTCAGCGAGCCCGTCTTGCCCTTGACGGCGCCCTTCGTGAACTGCTCGACATAGTCCTCGTTGACGCGCGCGGCGCGCTCCAGCAGCCGCGAATGCAGATAGAACACGTCGCCCGGATACGCTTCTCGGCCCGGCGGCCGCCGCAGCAGCAGCGATACCTGGCGATAGGCCCACGCCTGCTTCGTCAGGTCGTCGTAGATGATCAGCGCATCCTGGCCGCGATCGCGGAAATACTCGCCTATCGTGCAGCCGGAGTACGGGGCGATGTATTGCATTGCGGCGGAATCGGACGCCATCGCCGCGACGACGATCGTGTACTCCATCGCGCCGTGCTCTTCGAGCTTGCGCACGACGTTCTTGACCGTCGACGCCTTCTGGCCGATCGCGACGTAAACGCAGAAGAGATCCTTGCCCTTCTGGTTGATGATCGTGTCGACGGCGACGGCCGTCTTGCCCGTCTGCCGGTCACCGATGATCAGCTCGCGCTGGCCGCGGCCTATCGGAACCATCGCGTCGATCGCCTTCAACCCGGTCTGCACGGGCTGCGACACTTTCTTGCGCCAGATGACGCCCGGTGCCACCTTCTCGATGACGTCCGTTTCCTTCGCGTTGATCGGACCCTTGCCGTCGATCGGCTGGCCGAGCGAGTTGACGACGCGTCCGATCAGCTCGGGGCCGACCGGCACTTCGAGAATGCGGCCCGTGCACTTGACGGTGTCGCCTTCGGTGATGTGCTCGTATTCCCCCAGCACGACCGCGCCGACCGAATCGCGCTCGAGATTCAACGCGAGCCCGAACGTGTTGCGCGGAAATTCGAGCATCTCGCCCTGCATCGCGTTCGACAGCCCGTGAACGCGGCAGATGCCGTCCGTGACCGACACGACTGTGCCCTGGGTGCGCACTTCGGCGCTCATATCCAGGTTCTGGATTCGTGAGCGGATCAGTTCGCTGATTTCCGAAGGATTCAATTGCATGGTTTCTCCGCAGGAGGACTGCGCATCGTTCGTTGTTGCGTAGTCGTTACAACCGCAATTGTCGGGCTTCGCCCGCGATTGCGGTCAAGATCAACCGACCAAAAGTAGGGGTTCACTTTTGGTCGACACGTTACGCGCGCAACTGAGCGTGCATCGCCGCGAGCTTCGCCTGCACCGAGCCATCGAGAACCGCATCGCCAACCGTGACGCGTGCGCCGCCGATCAGTTCGGGGTTCACGGTCACCGTCGCCTCGATCTTCCTGCCGAACCGCTTCTCCAGCGCACGCTGCATGTCAGCCAGTTGCTCGTCGGTCATTGCGAACGCGCTTTCGATCGTCGCCTTGGCCGTCGACTCCGCATCGTTCTTCAGTGTCTCGAACATCGCTGCGATCTGGGGCAACAGCGCAACGCGCTCGCCCTCGACGAGAACACGAATGAAATTGCGCGCGGGCCCGTCGAATCGGTCGCCGCCGATGGACAGCAGCAGCGACTCCTTCGCGCCACTGTCCAGCCGGGGATTGTCGAGCGCCTTGGCGACACGGTCGTCCGTGACGATCGACGCGGCGAAGTTCAGCACCTCCGACCACGCAGGCAACGTCTGCTCGTCGCGGGCGAGGGCGAACGCCGCCTCCGCGTACGGTCGGGCAATCGTCGAGAGTTCTGCCATCGCGTTTCGCCTACAGTTCCTGCCGGATCGTCGCGAGCAGGTCGGCGTGCGCCTTCGCGTCGACTTCGCGCTTCAGGATTCTGGCGGCGCCCGCGACGGCGAGATCGGCAACCTGGTGGCGCAGTTGCTCACGCGCGGCTGCATATTCCTGCTGCGCTTCTGCCCGGGCGGCCGCGATGATCCGCTCGCGTTCGGCCGCGGCCTCGACCTTCGCCGCGTCGATCGTCTCCGACTTGAATTTCTCGCCGGTTGCGACGATCTCGCCAGCCTTGGCCTTCGCTTCGGCAATCATGTCGGCGCTCCGCTTCTCCGCCGATACGAGATTCTGCCGGCCCTGCTCGCCGGCGGCGAGGCCGTCGGCGATTTGCCGCTGCCGCTCTTCGACCTTGCTCATCAGCGGCGGCCACACGAACTTGGCCGTGAACCAGATGAAGATGCCGAAGCCGACGGCCTGCATCAGCAGGGTGAGATTGATGTTCATCGCTGCCTCTGGACTTCGCCCTTGTGACGTGACCTTACTTGAGTCCGGCCGGGATCAGCGGGTTGCCGAACGCGAACAGCATCGCGATGCCGAGGCCGATGATGAACGACGCGTCGATCAGGCCTAGCAGGAGGAACACCTTTGCCTGCAGCGCGGGCATCAGTTCCGGCTGGCGCGCAGCGCCTTCCAGAAAGCGCGAGCACATGATGCCGACGCCGATGCAGGCACCCAGTGCGCCCAGGCCGATCATCAGGCCGATGCCGATGCCGGTGTAACCCTGGATCATCGCGACCAGTTGCAGCTTGTCCATTTCATTTCCTTTCTTCTGGCGGGTTTGAGTAAGGCGGTAAAGCGTTGCGTGAGTTCTTGAGCCTGATCAGTGGTGCTCGTGCGCCATCGCGATGTAGACGACGGTCAGCATCATGAAGATGTACGCCTGCAGGCCGACGATCAGGATGTGGAAGATCGACCAGCCGACATGGAGCACCGCGCCGAGGATCGCGCCGACGATGCCGGTGGCCGCCCACATGCCGAGCAGCAGGAAGATGATCTCGCCGGCGTACATGTTGCCGAACAGGCGCAGCGAATGCGACAGCGGCTTTGACACGTATTCGACGATGTTGAACAGCAGATTGAACGGCCACAGCAGCGGATTGGTGCCGAACGGCGCGCAGAACAACTCGTGGATCCAGCCGCCGAGGCCCTTGATCTTGATGCTGTAGAAAATCATCAGCCCGAACACCGACAGTGCGAGCGCGAACGTCGTGTTGACGTCGGCAGTGGGCACGAACCGAAAATGGTCGAAGCCGATCGCGTGCAACCCGGCGGTGACGATGTCGATCGGCAGGAAGTCCATCGCGTTCAGCATCAGCACGAGGACGAAGGTCGTCAGCGCAATCGGCGCGACGATGCGCGACGTGCCGTTGTAGATGCTCTTGACCTGGTCGTTGATGAAGTCGAACGCCAGCTCGACGAATGCCTGCGTCTTCGAAGGAACGCCGCCCGTCGCCTTGCGCGTTACCAGCCACAGGAAGCCGAACGTCAGCACGGCGACGACGATCGACGTAAGGATCGTATCGACATTGACGCTCCAGAAATCACCCGTTCCGACCGGCTTCGTCAGGAACGTCAGGTGATGATTGATGTACTCGGTCGGTGATTCGTACGAAGCGGCCATCGAATGCTTTGGCAGGATTTATCGATCGCGAACGAACAAGGCTACTCGGAACAGCAACACGGTGACGACGAACGACGCCAGCAACGCCGGCAGGACGACCTCTCGGTACGTCGCAAGCACCAGCCACAACTGGCCGATGATCACGAGGATTTTTGAACCTTCGGCGCGGAACATCGCCACCACCGTGGCGCCGGCCGTCTTACCCGGCGCGATCAGCAGGACAAACGCGTACACAACGCCCGCCGCCATGTTGATCACCCCACCCAACCCTGCGGACAGCGCGCCGTGCATCCCGGCCCACAGCCCGGCGATCGCGGCAATGACCAATGTCGCTGCCGCCTGCCAGATGAGCACAGCTCGAAACGGCCGCGTGGAAAGCGTCGCCACGAATCAGGACGGCCGCAACCACCGCACGAGCTGGCCTTCCCCGAACCGCCGCGCAAAGTCAGCGATTTTAACCGCTTTCGCGCGCCTGCGGCAACGAGATGTTGCAGTGCAGCGCAAGTCGAGTCGCACGGTGCGCCCACGCGTCGCGCGTTTCCCGGAGTGCGACGGGCGATAGTCAACCACCTGACAACGCAGCGACGATCATCAACGTTGCCCCCGACGGTATCTCGACGCGCAGGTCGCGCGTCGCGTCCGGCCCCACGAACAGCTTGACGTGCGGCCGCACCTTGCCCTGCTCGTCGATGATTCGAAACCGGATGCCAGGGTAGTTGAGGTCGAGCGTCGCGAGCACACCGCCGACCGTCGGCGGGAGCTCGGGGGCGAGCAGCGGCACGGCGACGCCGACTTCGGCCGCGCCGGTGTAGGTGCGCAGCGGCGAAGGGATGCGAACTCGCACGACGGCGGCCACTTCGTGCGACGTGCGCGCCGTCATCGCGCGCCACCCCGTCCGCCCGCCTGGTACGCTGCCGCGCATCCCGAGGTCTCGTTGCGTCCGCAGCGCAAAACCTGGGCCGGTCCGTCGGCCTCGCTCGCTGCGCTCATCCCGTAGCCACCTCGACTGCATAGATGTGTGGGAGATGCCGCGCGATGCAGCGGAAGCTCCGCCCCTCGTCGCGGCTCGCCCACACTTCACCCGACGTCGTGCCGAAGTAAATGCCGGTTGGCTCGCGAGCGTCGGTGGTCATCGCCTGGCGCTTCACCGTCCACCACGCCTGCGCCTTCGGCATTCCCTGATCCTGGCGCTTCCATGTCTTGCCGGCGTCGCGCGAACGATAGACGGCCGGTCGGCCGCCGGGCGCGGTTCGCGGCCACACACTCGTGCCATCCATGGGCAGCACCCACAGCGTGTCCGGATCGCGCGCATGCACCGCAAGCGGCAAGCCGACATAGCCCACGGATTTCGGCATTGCCGCCCCGATGTCGTGCCACGTGTCGCCGGGTCGGTCGAGCCGGTAAATCCCGCAATGATTCTGCTGATAGAGCCGATCCGGGTTGCCACCCGCAAAGCGCACGCAATGCGGATCGTGGCCGAACTCCGGTGTGGGATCCGGCAGGAAGTCGGCCCTCACTCCCTTGTTCAACGGCCGCCACTGCGCTCCCGCATCGTTGGTCTCGAACACGCCGCCGCTCGACATCCCGATGTACATATGCGCAGGATTGCGCGGGTCGATCAGGATCGAGTGCAATTTCGGTCCGTCCGGCGTGCCGTCCTGGTCGCCGCCGCACCAAGCCTTGCGGTCGGGATGCGCATTGAATCCCGCCACGCCTTCCCACGTCGCGCCGCCGTCCGCCGAACGGAACAGTCCCTGCGGAGACGTGCCCGCATACCAGACACCGGGCTCGCTCGCGTGACCCGGCGTGAGCCAGAACGTGTGATCGACCACCCGGCCGCTGCCCTCGGCGAATGCGGGCGGCCGCGTGGCTTCCTTCCAGGTGCGTCCGTTGTCCGTCGAGCGGAAGATCGTCGGCCCAAGGTGTCCGGTGCGCGCTGCGGCGAGGCAGCTCTTGGCGTCGCGCGGATCGACGATCGAGTGGTGAACGATGTGGCCGAGAAACTGCGGCCCGGCCAAGCGCCAGCCGTTGCGCGCGATGTCGCCGGTCAGCGTCCAGAGTCCTTTGCGCGTCGAAACCAGCAAACGCGTCTTGCGCAGCGGCGCCGGGCGCGCTGCGGTTGACGATCGAGCCATCACGGCCTCCCGAAATAATCGATGGCCGGAATGCGGATGCCCCGGCGCGAAGGGGTGAACCCTACGCCGCACGGCATGGACGAGCAAGCCAGGGTTGAAATTAACGGCCGCGGCTGCGATGCTGACGGGGAACGCTCGACGTCGTCCAACCGGACGGCGTCTCCTTTCAATCTCCAGGAGTGCGTATGACGATCAAGGTCGGTGACCGGCTTCCTGCCGGCACGCTGCAGGAGTTCTACGACGTCGAAAAGGATGGGTGTGCCATCGGCCCGAATCCCGTCACGATCGAAAAACTGACGCGCGGCAAGAAAATCGTGCTGTTCGGCCTGCCGGGCGCGTTCACGCCGACGTGCTCGGCGAAACACGTGCCGAGCTACCTGGCGGCGTACGACAAGCTGAAGGCGAAAGGCGTCGACACGATCGCGTGCATGTCCGTCAACGACGCGTTCGTCATGGGTGCGTGGGGCCGCGATCAGCACGCGGGCGACAAGGTGCGGATGCTCGCCGACGGCAGCGCCGACTACACCAAGGCGCTTGGCCTCGAGCTCGATCTCACCGCACGCGGCATGGGCATGCGGTGCCAACGGTTCTCGATGTTGGTCGACGACGGTGTGGTCAAGACGCTCAACATCGAGGCACCAGGCAAGTTCGAAGTATCCGGTGGCGACACGATCCTGACGCAGCTCGGCTAGCCGCGTTCTTGAAACAAGGCGCAAGCGCTTACTAACCGGCGCTTGCGCAGCCGTAGCCGTTCAAGTCTTCGCGAAGCGCGCGACGATGCCGTCTAGCTGATCAAGCGTCGAGTAGCGGATGACGATTCGTCCAGCACCCTGACGGCCGGGCTCGATGTGCACGACCGCACCCAGCCGTTCGGACAGATCGTTTTCGAGGCGTGCCGTATCGGCGTCGTAAGCGGGCTTCCCCTTGCGACGCGCCGCGCGTTTGGCCGGATTCAACAAGCCGTGGACGAGGCGCTCCGTTTCGCGCACCGACAGCGCGCCATCGACCACACGCGCCGCCGCGCCGGATTGCTGGTCGATTGCAAGCGCCAGCAACGCGCGCGCATGTCCCATTTCCAGTGAGCCTGCCAGCACGTACTCCTGCACGGGCGGCGCCAATGCGTTGAGGCGCAGCAGGTTCGACACCGCGCTGCGCGAGCGGCCGACGGCCTTCGCCGCCGTGTCGTGCGTCAATCCGAACTCATCGATCAGGCGCTGCAGCCCTCTGGCCTCCTCCAGCGGATTCAGGTCCTCGCGCTGGATGTTCTCGATGAGCGCGACGGCCAGCGCCGATTGATCGGGAACGTTCTTCACGAGCGCCGGTATCTCGCGCAGGCCTGCCTGCTGCGCCGCGCGCCAGCGGCGCTCGCCGGCGACGATCTCGAAGCGGCCGCCCTCGACGGGACGCACGAGAATCGGCTGCATGATTCCCTGCTCGCGAATCGATAGCGCCAGTTCGGCGAGCGATTCGGCATCCATCCGTGTGCGCGGCTGGTACTTGCCCGGACGCAACCGGTCGATCGAGATCGTTTGCAGTTGCTCCCCCGACGGTGCGGCCTCGTCCGTTCCCGCGAGCAGCGCGTCCAGTCCGCGCCCCAGTCCTTTCGGTCGAATCATCGGCAATCCTCGGTGCGTGAATGGCGGGGTTCCTGCGCAGCGCGAGCGCGCATCACGGCGCCGGAGGACTATCTTCAGCTGCGGGCAGATGCGGCGTCTCAGCGCGAGTGAGCGCTTGCTCGCGTGCTTCCATCCGGCGAATGATCTCGCCGGCCAGCGCCAGGTAAGCGAGCGCCCCCTTCGACTTCGGCTCGAGGCCCAGCGCCGGCATGCCGTGCGACGGCGCTTCCGCGAGGCGGATGTTGCGCGGAATGACGGTCCGATAGAGTCGCTCGCCGAAATGCCGCTCGAGTTCGGCCGCGACGTTCTGTGCGAGCGTGTTGCGCGGGTCATACATCGTGCGCAGCAAGCCCTCGATCTCGAGCCGCGGATTGAGATGCGCGCGCACCTTCTTCACGGTCTGCACCAGATCGGACAGGCCTTCGAGGGCGTAGTACTCGCATTGCATCGGGATCAGCACCGCGTCGGCGGCGCAGAGTCCGTTCAACGTCAGCAACGACAGCGACGGCGGACAGTCCAGGAAGATGAAATCGTATTCACCTGCAATCGTGTCGATTGCATCGCGCATCTGGCGCAGCGCTTCGGCGAGCGCGTCTTTCAATCGCGTCTCGCGTTCGGGAAGATCGACGAGCTCGACTTCCGCACCGGCGAGCTCGCGGTTGGCCGGCACGATGTCGAACCCGCCGGATTCGGATTTGCGGCGGACATCGGGGATCGCGGCTTCGCCGAGCAGCACGTGATACACGGTGCGCGTGCAGGCGCGCTTGTCCAGTCCGGCGCCCGTGGTGGCGTTGCCCTGCGGGTCGAGATCGATGACGAGGACGCGCCGTTTCATCGCGACGAGACTGGCGGCGAGATTGACGGTCGTCGTCGTCTTGCCGACACCGCCTTTCTGATTGACGACTGCGAGGATGCGCGTCATGGCCGCGCGGCGTCGATGACGCGCATCACGACAAGATGCCGCTTCGCGTCGAGGCCCGGAACGTCGAGCTCCGGCGTCGCGATCACGGCAACGTGCGGCGGAAGCGCAGCGATTTCATCGTGTGCGAGCACGCCCTTCATCGCGACGAGCAAGCCGTCTTGCGCAACGTGTCGCGACGCGACCTCGGCGAAACTGCGCAGGTCGGCAAACGCCCGCGAGATGACGACGTCGAACGGCGCCTCGGCAACGAAGTCCTCGACACGCGACGCGACGGCGCGAACATTGGGGAGCGCGAGCTCGATTGCGGCCTGCGTCACGAAGGCGATCTTCTTGTGATTGGCGTCGAGCAGCACGAACGTCGCATCGGGTCGCGCGATCGCAAGCGGAATGCCGGGAACGCCACCGCCGGTTCCGACATCGAGGACGCGCAGTCGCTGTCGATCGGGAAGCGAAGGCAGCACGGCGAGCGAATCATGCACATGATGCGTGATCATCTGCGAACGTTCGCGAATCGCCGTCAGGTTGTACGTCCGGTTCCACTTGGCAAGCAGGTCGAGATAGCGCGACAGCTTGTCGGCGGCACCGGACGGGAGATCACAGGTATCGCCCTTCCCCCCCGGCGACGCAGGCGGCATGGCGAGCGACGTCGCGACCGTCATGCCGATCGCACGGTCGCGTCGGATGCCGCCGAACGACCGACGGCGATGCCACGTTTCAGGTGCACGAGCAGCAGCGAGATGGCCGCCGGCGTTACGCCGGAGATCCGCGCCGCCTGGCCAAGCGTCTCGGGTCGTTGCGCCGCCAGCTTTTGCAGCACCTCGATCGACAACCCGCGCACCGACCGATAGTCGAGGTCAGGTGGCAGCGGTAGCTGGTCGAATTCGAGACCGCGCTGGACCTCGACGTTCTGGCGATCTATATATCCTTGATATTTAATGGATACTTCAACTTGATCAACGACATCGTCGGCGCATTCGGGCGCCTCGACGCCTTCCAGCGCATGCAGCGCGCGGTAGGTTACGCCCGGCCGGCGGAGCAGTTCCACCAACGAATACTCCCGCTCGATCGGCTGCCCGAGCACGCGCTCCGCATCGTGACGAGCGAGCATCGACGGGCTGAGCCGCGTGGACCTCAGCCGCTCGAGCTCGGCCGCCACAGCGTCCCGCTTGCGGCAGTAGGTGTCCCACCGGGCGTCGTCCACCACCCCCAATTTGCGGCCCTGCTCCGTGAGCCGAAGGTCGGCGTTGTCTTCGCGCAATTGCAGTCGGTACTCGGCACGCGACGTGAACATCCGGTAAGGCTCTGAAACGCCGCGCGCGATCAGGTCATCGACGAGCACACCCAGATACGCTTCATCGCGACGCGGGCACCAGCCCGGCAGTTCGGCTGAGAATCGCGCTGCGTTGATGCCGGCGAGGATGCCCTGTGCCGCGGCTTCTTCGTACCCCGTCGTCCCGTTGATCTGTCCGGCGAAAAATAACCCGCTGATTGCCTTGGTTTCGAGTGTGGCACGCAGCGCACGGGGGTCGAAGTAGTCGTATTCGATCGAATAGCCGGGCCGGACGATGTCGGCCCGCTCGCATCCCGGGATCGAGCGTACGAGCTCGAGCTGCACGTCGAATGGCAACGACGTCGAGATGCCGTTCGGGTAAACCTCGGACGTGTCGAGACCTTCCGGCTCCAGAAAGATCTGGTGACTCGGACGCTGAGCGAACCGGACGACCTTGTCTTCGATCGAAGGGCAATACCGTGGACCGACCCCTTTGATCACCCCGGTGAACAGCGGCGAACGATCGAGGCCGGACCGGATGATGTCGTGCGTTCGCGGCGTTGTGTGGGTGATCCAGCAGGGAACCTGACGTGGATGCAAGCCGCGGTGCCCGACGAACGAGAACACGGGCGTGGGTTCGTCGCCCGGTTGGGGTGTCAGCGTCGAAAAGTCGATCGTGCGGCCGTCGAGACGCGGTGGCGTGCCGGTCTTCAGCCGCCCCGCCGGCAGCTTCAGTTCCCGGAGCCGGGCGCCGAGTCGCTTGGCCGGGGGATCGCCCGCGCGCCCTGCTTCGTAATTCTTCAGCCCCACGTGAATCAAACCCGACAGAAACGTCCCGGTGGTCAGCACGACCGCGGCAGCCTCGAACTCGAGTCCGATCTGGGTCACGACACCCTTTACGGCGTCGCCTTCTAGGATCAGATCGTCGACCGGTTGCTGAAACAGCGTCAGATTCGCGGCCGTTTCGATCCGGCGGCGAATCGCCTGGCGGTAGAGCACTCGATCGGCCTGTGCCCGCGTTGCGCGAACGGCCGCGCCTTTGCTGGCGTTGAGGGTGCGAAATTGAATGCCGGCCTCATCGGTCGCAATGGCCATCGCGCCACCGAGGGCATCGACTTCCTTGACCAAGTGCCCTTTGCCAATCCCGCCGATCGACGGGTTGCAGGACATCTGCCCGAGGGTTTCGATGTTGTGGGTCAACAGCAACGTCGACCGTCCAGCGCGCGCGGCGGCCAGCGCAGCCTCGGTGCCTGCATGGCCACCGCCGACAACGATGACATCGAAACGACGCGGGTACTTCATCAGATTGGAACCGTCAGAGCGCAGTCGCGATTCTACCGTGCCAGGCTCCACTCCCGCCTATGCCATGCGGGCCATCGCCTTGATTGTTTCACGTGAAACCACGGCAGCGGGAGAACGTGCGCGATCGTAGGCTGAGTGCCCTTCCGCATGGCGACAGATTTTGGGGTCGACCACCGATCCCCGACGTTCCACGTGAAACATCGGCCGGCGGTTTATGTCCAGTCCGATTGGCGTCACCAAGCGGCGTTGCCGACGGCGTATGCAGGGCCTGCGAGGCTCGCTTGAAATCCATTTGAGTAGCGCGCAACGTCGCGGTAGCGGGAATTGGTCTTGCTTTTTTAAACTTTAAAATCAATGTCTTATGTTCAAGCTACATCGCGATCCGGCCCGCCAGTCGATCGCGTTCGTTCATCAGCGCGTCGGGACGTTTGGCCCCCAAGCGTTCGAAGAACCGGTCGTGTGAACCGAGTTCGCGTTCCCACAGCGCGAGGTCGACTTCCATCACGTTCGAGAACCGGCGCACGCCGAAGTCGAAGCCGCTCCAGTCCAGGTCGTCGAATCGCGGCACGAACCCGAGCGGCGTCTCGGTCGCATTGGCCCGGCCCGCACAGCGGTCGAAGATCCATTTCAGCACGCGCATGTTCTGGCCGAAGCCCGGCCACACGAAGCGGCCCGCGTCGTCCTTGCGGAACCAGTTGACGCTGAACATCCGCGGCGGATTGGGGACCGCGCGCCCCATGTCGAGCCAGTGCTGGAAATAGTCGCCGATGTGGTACCCGCAGAACGGCAGCATCGCAAACGGATCGCGACGAACCTCTCCGACGGTGCCAGTTGCCGCCGCTGTGGTTTCCGAGCCCATCGTCGCCGCTTTGTAGACCCCCTCGTCCCAGCTCCGCGCTTCCGACACGAGCGGGATCGTGTCCGAACGGCGTGCCCCGAACACCAGCGCCGCGAGCGGCACGCCGGCCGGGTTGTCCCATTCGGGATCGAGCGACGGACACTGTGTCGCGGCCACGGTGAAGCGTGCGTTCGGATGCGCGGCCGGTCGGCCGGAGTCGGGCGTCCACGACTCGCCGCGCCAGTCGATCAGGTGCCCCGGCGGCGACTTCGTCATTCCTTCCCACCAGACGTCGTTGTCGTCGGTCAGTGCAACGTTGGTGAAGATCACGTTGGCGCGCAGCGTCTCCATCGCGTTGGGGTTGGACTCGTACGACGTTCCCGGTGCCACGCCGAAATAGCCGGCTTCGGGATTGATCGCGTGGAACGTCCCATCTGGGGACGGCTTGATCCACGCGATGTCGTCGCCAATCGTCGTCACGCGCCAGCCTTCGAAACCCGCGGGCGGAATCAGCATCGCGAAATTGGTCTTGCCGCATGCGCTCGGGAAGGCTGCGGCGACATAGCGCTTCTCGCCGGCCGGCGACGAAACGCCCAATATCAGCATGTGCTCGGCGAGCCAGCCTTCGTCGCGGCCCATCACCGACGCGATCCGCAGCGCCAGACATTTCTTGCCAAGCAGCGCGTTGCCGCCGTAGCCCGAGCCGAAGCTCCAGATCTCGCGCGCTTCGGGAAAGTGAACGATGTATTTGTTGGACGGATTGCACGGCCACGGCGTGTCGCGCACACCGTCGTGCAACGGAACGCCAACAGAATGCACGCACGGGACGAATGCGCCGTCGGTACCGAGCAGGTCGTACACGGCGGATCCCATGCGCGTCATGATGCGCATGCTGACGACGACGTAGGGGCTGTCGGTGATCTCGACGCCGATGTGCGCGATCGGACTGCCGAGCGGTCCCATCGAGAACGGCACGACGTACATCGTGCGTCCGCGCATGCACCCCTCGAAAAGCCCGCGCAGTGTCGCGCGCATCTTCGCGGGCGCCACCCAATTGTTCGTCGGCCCCGCGTCTTCCTCGCGTTCGCTGCAGATGAACGTGCGATCCTCGACGCGAGCGACGTCGGACGGGTCCGAGCGTGCCAGGAAGCTGCCGGGCCGCCGCTGCTCATCCAGCCGATGCAGCGTTCCCAGCGCGACCATTGCGTCGCACAAACGCTGATATTCGGCATCGCTGCCGTCGCACCATGCGATCCGCGCCGGCTGAGTCAGATCCGCGATCCGCCGCACCCAGTCGAGAAGGCGAGCGTTGCGCACGGATGCCGGCGCGTCGAGCGACGCAGACAGCGCCGCCCGCGATTCGATACTGTTCATCCGATGCCTTGTAATGAAAACGCCGGACCGAAAACTTTAGCACGCAGGCGAGCATCGCCCAACGCCGTTCGGAAGTGGTGGCCCAGTGGCCCGACCGATGTCTGAGCGGTCGCCGAAGCGCGGGTTTCCGCCGCCTTGGCGCGCCTATTTTCCGATGCAGAACCGCGAGAAGATCTCGCCCAGCAGATCGTCGGACGTAAATTCGCCGGTGATCGATCCGAACGCATGCTGCGCGGCGCGCAACTCCTCGGCGAAGAGCTCGATCGCTGGTTGCTGCGAGTCGACATGCGCATTCGCACGATCGAGGTGATCCGCCGCGTCACGCAGCGCGAGCAATTGACGCTCGCGAGCAAAGAACGCGTCTTCGCTGACATGCTCGACCCCTGCCATCGCCTGGACGGTAGCCTCGAGCGCATCGACGCCGTCGCCGGTCAGTGCG
>Ga0207701_10000760_pt1 | contig 33994 bp, 42 predicted proteins | sample KBSSwiSSwithPhiX_FD_184294 | JGI IMG/M metagenome (GOLD analysis project Ga0207701, IMG submission 184294) | Switchgrass rhizosphere bulk soil microbial communities from Kellogg Biological Station, Michigan, USA, with PhiX - S5 (SPAdes) (version 2) | ecosystem: Environmental > Terrestrial >... | reverse complement strand
GCAAGTGAATTTTGGGGAAATACTGTTGCTGGAGTAATTTAACGCAATGATTTCGTATGCGCAAACCAACGAGCCTCGCCCCTAATCACGCGACCCGTGTGACGGCTAGTCATGCCACTCGTTCCTTGATCTCATTCCCTCGGGGTTGAATCGAAGGAGGCTCAAACATTCCGCCATAAAACACTGGCCCAATAATTGGACTGAGGAGGATCAACGTCCAGAGCATTTTCCGGATCAAGGATGCGCGATTGCGCCAAAGATTCAGCATGCCCAAAGAGCAATCACTTCCGACGCTGCAGTAATAGTGCTGAGTAAGGTGATCTTTACCCTGCCTAATTGATCGCTAAATTTCCGGCAAACCAACTTTATCGCGCCAGCTGCGCGATAAGTCCGAAGCCGAGCATGATGACTGGGAGTGCCTTAACTGGATACAGACGATAACCGGAAATCACTTCAGGGAAAGAAATTTCGCCGGCACGTTTTCAACCAGAAACAGCGGACCTGATTGAAAAAAGCGAATTCCCTCGCCGTGCGCGCTTTGCGCGTCGACGATAATAATCCCCGGGGCTGGATCGTGACGCCGAGCCACCGACTCGGCCTCTTCGGCCGAAACACTCAAGTGAACGTATTGGCGGTCGCGCGGCTTGAGACCGCTCCGGAGCATCGACTCCGCCAGATCGCGCGCCGCGCCGTAGTAAAGCTCGGACGGAGGTTCGACCGCTTCGTCACTGAGATCCACCGCGAACGAATGGCCGTAGGTCGCGCGCATCTTGCCTTCACGCAGCTCGAAACGCTTCTTTTCCGAGTCGGTGACAACCGCGCGAATTTGCCCTTCGGTGACGTCGTAGAAGCGCTCTTGGACGATTTCGACGATATCACCCCATTCGACGAAGCCGCGTTCATCGAACACCAAAGGATATTCCGTGGGCCGATGGCGTAAAAGATAAGTGAGAAACCGGGAAATGCGTTCCGATGGCAGTCCGGCCATCTGTCAGACGCCCTTCTTTTGGCCGGTGATTACGTCGTAAACGTTGCACGCAATGCCGGTCGCTTCGTAGCCATCCATCCCGGTCGCTTGGGCGATCGAAAACATTTGATACGCCAACGCGACGAAAGGCATCGGCACCTCCATCTCGCGCGCCATATCGAGACCGAAGCCAACGTCTTTGGGCATCCACGATTTGCGCGGCTTATACTTGCGGCTGACGACAATCTCCATGATCCGGTCGATAGCGACGGAATCCTGCGGCGAGTTTTTCAAGATCGTGCGAAAAGTTTCCTCGGTCAGTCCGCCCTTTTTGAGCCAAGAGCAAATCTCCGCCAAAGTTAAATGGGTCACCGCGGCGAACATCGCCATGGCGTTTTTCACCAGCTTGGCGTTGCCCAACTCGCCGACGTAGAGAACCTTGTTGCCCATCGCTTTGAACACCGCTTGGTGTTCGTCGAAGACTGACTTCGATCCCGAGAGCCAGAGAGACAAGGTCCCGGCCGCTGCCGCTTCTTCGACTCCGCCCGCCGAGCCGTCGACGACGGTCCAGCCTTTTTTTGCCAGCTCGTGATTTACGCCGACGATGGTTTTCTTATCGATGCTGCTAAAATCGATCCAGAGTTTGGCGCCGCTCGCTGCCTCGTGCAAACCGGCGGCCCCGAGGCCCACGGCGCGCACCGCTTCGTTGTACGGCAGCATGGAGAGCACGATCTCACAGGACTCGGCCACCGCTTTGGGCGATTCTTTGAAAACCGCGCCCTGGCCTTCCAGCGCTTTGGCCTGCTCCCGGCGCAAATCGTTAACGACCAGTTTGTTTCCTGCTTCAATTAAATTGGCCGCCATGGCGCTGCCCATGCCGCCCGTGCCGATGAATCCGAGAGTTTTCATTTCGCCTCCTGTGATCGATCTAGTGTTCCAATCAATTAATCGACGAGCCGCACTCCCGCCGGCCACACCACTAAAACAATTGTTTCGCCGACAGCGCGCGGCGTATGCACGGAGTGCGCATCTAAAAACACGATGTCGCCCTTTTCATACTCGCCGGTTTCGTCGGCGATCTTGCCTTTCAGAACCAAATAGAACTCACCGCCGATATGCTCGTGCTTCACAAACGCATCCGGTGAAGCATCGGCAGCGGTCCGGTAAAGCACCAGCTCGCGCGCATCTTCCCGCGCCAGACGCGCCATCGACAAGCCATTGCCGAAGTCGCGCCATTGAAGCCGGTTAAGGGCCGCTTCATCCAACTCTATGTGCAGAAAGTCGTTCAATGAGCGACGCAATACGCCGCCCGCGCTTTGATTCATGGGGCTCTAATTATCATGGCGGCGGGGCTAACAAAAGCTGCCCATTGGCAGGCTATTTTGCGCTCAAGCGGCTGCAGCCGGCGGGCAATGGCGCAATTGGCAGCGGCCCGCTATCGCGCGGATGACAACCAAAAAAGCCAGGAGACTACGTCGCAAGAATGCGGCTCAAAGCTCAAAGAAATTGACGACGTCAGGCGATCAACCGAAGGTTCTCAAAAAATAACAGCCCGCCGGATCATTTTGGATCACGCACGGGCTGTTTGGAAATTCAATTATTGGAGCGCTGTCTATGCTGCGGCTTCCTGCTTCTGCGCTTCTCTGCGGCGCGCACGGCGGCCTTTCTTCGCGCCACCTTTGGACGCTTCCTTTTCACCCTCTGCGCCGACAAGCTCGATGACCGACATCTTTGCTGCATCGCCGCGGCGGAGGCCGATTTTAATGATCCGCGTGTATCCACCGGGTCGGTCCTTGAATCGTGGCCCGATCGTGTCGAATAACTTTCGCACCACGGCTTTGTCCTGAACGATGGCTAAAACTTGACGGCGCGCGTGCAGGCTGCCTTGTTTGCCGAGCGTGATCACGCGCTCGACCCAACGGCGCAATTCCTTGGCTTTGGGATCCGTGGTCCGAATTTTTTCTTCGCGCAAAAGCGCCGTGATAAGGTTGCGCATTAGCGCCCAGCGATGGGCGGAGTTGCGGCTGAGCTGTCTCCCCGACTTTAGATGACGCATGGCTTAGACCGGTTCTTTCTCGGCGGCGCGTTTGCGAGCGTCGATCTCTTCGCGCGACGGAAAATGATCGATCTTCATGCCCAGCTCGAGGCCCATTTCCTTGAGAATCTCTTTGATCTCGTTGAGCGACTTATGGCCGAAGTTCTTGGTCCGAAGCATTTCCTGCTCGCTCTTCTGAACTAATTCCCCGATGTATTTGATGTCGGCATTTTGCAGACAATTCTGCGAGCGCACCGAGAATTCGAGCTCGTCCACGCTGCGAAAGAGATTTTCATTGAGCGGGATCGCCGGGCCGTCGTCTTTCTTCTCTGCGCGCGGCTCCTCTTGAAAGTTCACGAAGATGGCGAGCTGATCCTGCAAGATCTTGGCCGCATAGGCCATGGCGTCGTCCGGCTTCACGCTGCCATCCGTGTGCACGTCGAACACCACGCGGTCATAGTCGGTGCGCTGCCCGACGCGGGCATTGGTGACGGTGAAATTGATCTTCTGGATCGGCGAAAAAACCGCGTCGATAAAAATCGTATCCACCGGTGCGCCTTCTTCCTTGTTGCGCTCCGCGGGCACATAGCCGCGGCCGAGCTTGATCAAGAGCTCCATTTCCAGTTTGGCGTCGCGCGACAAGGTAGCGATCTTGTGCTCGGGATTTAAGATCTCGACGCTCGGTGGAGCGACGATGTCTTTGGCATAAACGACTCCCGGGCCCTTGGCATCGATGCGCACGGTCTGTTGCTCGCTTTCGTTCAGCCGCAACCTGATTTCCTTTAGGTTTAAAATGATATCGGCGACATCTTCGGTGACGCCCGGCACGGTGGAAAACTCGTGCAAGATGCCCTTGATACGCACCGCGACAATCGAGGCGCCCATGAGCGAGGAAAGCATGATGCGCCGCAGCGAATTGCCGATGGTTTGACCGAAGCCGCGCTCGAACGGCTCGGCGTAAAATTTGCCATAGGTTGGAGTCAGAGTTTTCTCTTCCACCTCCAATTGTTTGGGCTTAATCAAATCCGTCCAATGTTTATACATTGTCGACATAGCTTCTCCCACATTCGAACTCACTTGGAATACAATTCAACGATCAGTTTTTCGTTGATCGGCATCGTGACATCGCTGCGCGTCGGTAAGATTTTGATCTTGCCGCTGCATGTGTCGCGGTCCACCTCCGCCCAGTCGGGGACGCCGCGCCGCTGGGCGCCTTCCATCGCCGACTGCACGCGCCCGAGTTGGCGGCTCGGCTCTTTGACCGAAACCACATCGCCCGCTCGGACGGTGTACGAAGGAATATTGACCTTTTTGCCGTTAACGAGAACATGCCCATGTCGAACTAAGGTTCGAGCCTCTGCGCGCGAAGTGGCAAAGCCAAGCCGGTAGGCGACGTTATCGAGCCGGCGCTCGAGCAAGACCAGCAAAGTTTCGCCGGTGATGCCCTTGGTGCGCGAAGCTTCGGCGAACGTGCGGCGAAACTGTTTTTCCAACAAGCCGTACATGCGTTTCACCTTCTGTTTCTCGCGCAACTGAATGCTGTACTCGGAGAACTTAGGCCTGCCCTGACCATGTTGTCCGGGAGGATAGTTTCGCCGTTCAATAGCGCATTTGTCCGTATAGCAGCGCTCGCCCTTGAGAAAGAGCTTCAAGTTTTCACGCCTGCACAGGCGGCACACTGATTCCGTGTATCTAGCCAATCCGATTTCCTCCTCTGATCATCAAACCCGTCTTCGTTTGGGCGGACGGCAGCCGTTATGCGGGATCGGCGTCACGTCTTTGATCAAGCTGATGTTGATGCCTGCCGACTGCAGCGCGCGGAGTGCCGACTCCCGCCCCGCTCCCGGACCCCGAACGAAAATCTGCACACTGCGCAAACCGTGATCCATCGCTTTTTTGGCCGCGCTATCGGCCGCCTGCTGGGCGGCGAAGGGCGTGCCTTTGCGCGACCCTTTGAAGCCCATCGCGCCCGCGCTCGACCAGGAAATGACGTTGCCTTGGTAGTCCGTGATGGTGACGATGGTGTTGTTAAAGGTCGAGTGAATATGCACCACGCCTTCGGCGATGTTTTTTCGGCCGCGTTTTTTTCGCGCGGCGCGTTCGCTTGCCTTTTGATCTGCTTGACCTTCCGTTTTCGGCTTCTCATCCGTAGCGTCTGCCATAATCTACTCCCGTTCAGCCCTTTGAGGGCGCCGTCTTTTTACCGGCGACCGTCTTGCGCGGCCCTTTGCGGGTGCGCGCGTTAGTGTGCGTACGCTGGCCGCGCGCCGGCAAATTCTTGCGGTGGCGCTGGCCGCGATACGATCCCATGTCGAGGTGCCGCTTGATGTTGGCCGTGACATCGCGCCGCAGATCGCCTTCCACTTTGTAGTCCTGCTCGATGACCTGGCGAATCTTGGCGGTATCGTCGTCGGTCAAATCGTCGCTCTTCAAGTCGAACGAAACTCCCGCCTTAGTGAGTATCTCCCGCGATGAGCTGCGCCCGATCCCATAAATGTACGTGAGCGCCACTTCCATTCTCTTGCTCTTGGGCAAATCTACGCCCGCGATACGTGCCATGGTTTTACTCCGTTTGGATTTTCAAATGGCCAATCTCGATCCGCCAATGACGAAGTCATCAACGACTGACTATCCCTGACGTTGCTTGTGCTTGGTGTTCTCGCACTGGATCCGCACAACCCCTTTGCGACGAATTACCTTGCACTTGTTGCAGATTTTTTTTACCGAGGCCCTGACCTTCACAACTGCTCCTCTTTTTATCGTTCCCGAAAAATAATTCGGCCGCGCGCCAAGTCATACGGCGATAGCTCGATCTTCACCTTATCGCCGGGAAGTATCTTGATGTAGTGCATGCGCATCTTACCGGAAATATGGGCTAACACTTTATGGCCGTTGTCCAATTCGACGCGAAACATCGCGTTGGGCAACGTCTCCAGCACCGTACCGGTCACTTCAATGGCGTCTTCTTTGGGCATAGAAAACTCTGCCTGCGGCGCATCTCCTCGCAATTTACAGTTGACTCAAAATATACGGGCCGCTTTGGGTGATCGCCACTGAGTGCTCGAAGTGGGCGGCTAAGCTACCATCTTTCGTCACCGCGGTCCAACCATCTTCCTTAATTTCAACTTCATAACCGCCGGCGGTGACCATCGGCTCGATCGCCAGCACCATTCCTTCTTTTAAACGAAGGCCTCGGTCCGGCTCGCCGTAATTCGGCACCGGCGGTTCCTCATGCAATTTTTTACCGATCCCATGTCCAACGAAAGCGCGTACGACGGCATAACCAGCGCTCTCGGCGACCCGTTGCACGGCAGCGCCTAGATCGCCCAGCCGCTTTCCTTCGTGCAGCTCCGCGATCCCGTGGCGCAGCGACTCCTCCGTAACATTCATCAGACGCTGCGCAGCCTCGTTCACCTGGCCAACCCCAACCGTAATCGCCGAATCGCCGTAAAATCCCTCGTAAATAACCCCGTAATCGAGACCGATAATATCGCCTTCACGAAGCGCCCGGTTCGAAGGGATGCCATGAACGATCTCATCGTTGATGGATGCACATAGACAACGCGGATAGACGCGCCCCGCGACGTTATAACCCTTGAACGCCGGAATCGCTTTTTTTTTTAAGGTCAACTCCTCGGCAACGGCGTCCAAATCCAAGGTGGTCACGCCGGGAGCGACGCGCTCTTTCAGCGCCTGCAGAACCTCGGCAACGATGATATTCGCCCGCCTCATGATCTCGATTTCTCGAGCCGATTTGAGCGAAATCATGGCGCGAGATCTCCTAGGGCTGCAATCACCCGCGCGCGAATTTCATCGACGGTGCCGACCCCGCCGATTTCTCGAAGCAAGCCTTGCCCGCGGTAATAATTCAGCAAGGGCGCGGTTTGGTCGTCGTAAACTTTCAGCCGATGCGCGATGGTCTCCTCGCGGTCATCGTCGCGCTGGTAAAGCTCGCCGCCACAACGGTCGCAGATCCCGGCTTTTTTCGACGGACTGAGAGTCACATGGCTGAGCGCGCCACAGCTCCGACAAGTGCGCCGGCCCGCTAATCGCTCGATGATGACGTCTTGCGGCACCTGGACTGATAAAACGGAATTCAGTCCGATTCCCCTCTGCTTAAGAATTGCGTCCAGACTCTCCGCCTGGGGAATCGTTCGGGGAAATCCGTCGAGAATAAATCCCTTCTCGCAGTCCTTCTCTTGCAATCGCGTCGCGACCAAGTCGACGATCACGCTGTCCGGCACCAAAGCGCCGCGATTGATAAACTGCGACGCCTCCTTGCCTAATGCGGTCTGCTCCGCCACGGCCTGGCGCAAGATATCGCCCGTCGAAATCTGACAAACGCCAAACTTATCCTGAAGCAGCTTGGCCTGAGTTCCCTTTCCTGCGCCCGGCGGTCCCAACAATACAACGCGCGCGCCCGCCGCCATGCTAGCCCCTTCTTCCGCGCAGTCGCCCCCGCTTCATGAATCCTTCGTAATTGCGGGTGATCAAATGCGTTTCCATTTGCGCCACGGTATCAAGAGCGACGCCGACGACGATCAAAAGCGCCGTGCCACCAAAGTAGAAAGGCACGTTAAACTGCCTGACCAAAATAGTCGGCAGCAATGACACGATGCACAGATAAATCGCGCCGCTCAACGTGATGCGCGACAACACGCGCTCGATAAACTCGGCGGTCTTCTGCCCCGGACGAATGCCCGGAATATAACCGCCCGCCTTTTTCATATTTTCCGCGACATCGCTCGGGTTAAACACCACCGCAGTATAAAAGAAAGCGAAAAAGATGATCAGGATAATGTAAACCAAATCGTGCAGCCAACTCCCCGGCGCCAACGCGCCGGCGGCTGTTTGAACCCACGGATGGTTGGCAAACTGCGCCAGCGTCGCCGGAAAAATCAATATCGACGATGCAAAGATCGGCGGTATCACATTGGCGGTGTTGATCTTCAGCGGCAGATGCGAGGTCATGCCGCCGTACATTTTGCGTCCCACCACACGCTTGGCATATTGCACGGGTATCCGACGTTGACCACGTTCGACAAAAATAATCGCGCCGACGACGAGCACGCTGAGCGCAAGGATCAACAAAGCAACCAGCGGCCCCAACTCGCCTTCACGCATGAATTGCAACGTCGTGGTGACCGCCGAGGGCAGTCGTGCGACGATGCCAGCAAAAATAATCAAGGAAATGCCGTTACCGATGCCGCGCTCGGTGATCTGCTCGCCGAGCCACATAATAAAGGCCGTGCCCGAAGTCAATGTAATCACGGTCATCAGGCGAAAGCCCCAGCCTGGAGTCAACACCAGACTGTGCCCGCCGGGCCCCTGCGTCCCTTCCAGGCCGATGCTGATCATCATGCCTTGAATAATCGACAACACCACTGTGCCGTAGCGGGTGTACTGGGTGATCTTGCGCCGGCCGATTTCCCCCTCTTTCGAGAGTCTTTCTAAATAGGGAAAAACTACGGTCAAAAGCTGCAAGATAATCGACGCGCTGATATAGGGCATGATGCCCAATGAAAAAACCGAAAACTGTTCTAGCGCGCCGCCGGAAAACAGATTCAGAAATCCGAACAAGGTGTTTTTTTGCTGATCGAAGAACGCCGCCATCGCTTGTCGGTCGATGCCCGGCGTCGGCACGTGCACGCCCAGACGATACACCGCCAGCATGCCCAAGGTGAATAACAGGCGGCGGCGCAGCTCGGGAATGCGCGAGGCGTTTTGGAAACCGTTAAGCATGAACTGCGATCAACTCCGCCTTGCCGCCGGCCGCTTCGATTTTCTCCTTGGCGGACGCCGAAAAGCCATGAGCCTTGACCGTCAATGGGCGCGACAGCGAACCTTCGCCGAGAATTTTGACCCGCCGGTTTTTGCCGGCGATCAAGCCATGCGCCGCCAAGTTTTCCGGGCCGATCTCGCTGGCTTCAGGAGCGAACGCTTCGAGTTGACTTAAATTGACCACCGACACTTGCACCCGGAACGGATTATGAAAGCCACGCTTGGGCAAACGGCGCTGCAAAGGCATTTGGCCACCTTCGAATCCCGGCTGAACATTGCCGCCAGAACGCGCCCCTTGACCTTTATGGCCGCGGCACGAGGTTTTGCCATGGCCGGACCCATCGCCCCGTCCAACGCGTTTGCGTTTCTTATTCGAGCCCGGCGCCGGTCTTAAATCATCGAGTCTCATCGTCAACGAATCTCCGCCAAAACTTTGCCGCGCCGGTCGGCGATCTCTTCCGGGGCGCGCAGTTCGCGCAACGCCTCAATCGTCGCCTTGACCATGTTGTGCGGGTTGTTCGAGCCAATACACTTGGTCAGAACGTTTTGAATCCCCGACGCCTCGACGACGGCGCGCACGCCGCCGCCGGCAATCACGCCGGTGCCGTCGGACGCCGGCTTAAGAATGACGTAGCCGGCGCCGTAGTGACCGGTCACTTCGAACGGAATCGTGCCGTCCATCACCGGCACGCGTATCAGGTTCTTCTTCGCTTGCTCCAAGCCTTTGCGGATCGCCTCGGGCACTTCGTTAGCCTTGCCCATACCGTAACCGACTACCGACCGGCTATCGCCAACCACGACGAGAGCGCTGAAGCTGAAGCGCCGCCCGCCTTTGACCACTTTGGCCACTCGGCTGATGTGAACGACTTTTTCCTTAAGCTCTAATCCCTGCGCATCGATCCGTTCCAAAGGCACCTCGCGTCTACAGACTTGCTGTCAAAATTCCAATCCACCTTCGCGAGCGCCGTCGGCCACCGCCTTCACGCGCCCATGAAAAAGAAACCCGTTGCGGTCGAAAATGACCCTGCTGATATTTTTTTCCTTACACGCTTTCGCCAGCGCAAGCCCGACCCGTTTGGCTACTTCAATGCCCTTGGCCTTCTCGTTCGCCGCCGCCAGCTCGCCTGCCAGCGTCGATACCGCCGCCAGAGTTTTCCCCTGAGTGTCGGAAATCACCTGAGCATAAATATGCTTGTTGCTGCGAAATACGCAAACCCGCGGACGCGCATCCGTGCCGACGACTTTGTGGCGAACGCGCATCTTGCGGCGCAGCCGCGCGATATCTCCCCGTCTGTTCATTATCTTGAATCCTTACCGTCTACTTGCCCGCCGAGCCCACTGCTTTGCCCGCTTTGCGCTTGATGAACTCCTCGCGATACTTGATTCCCTTGCCCTTGTACGGCTCGGGCGGTCTGAGATCACGGATCTTGGCGGCCGTTTCGCCGAGCAGTTGGCGATCGGCGCTGCTCAAAGTAATGATGATCTGGCGCTCGACTGATGCCGTCACTCCCTGTGGCAGCGGAAAAACCACTGGATGAGAGTAACCCAGAGTCATATGCACCTCTTGGCCTCTGACTTCAGCTCGGTAGCCGACGCCATTGATGTCGAGGATGCGGCTAAATCCCTGGCTCACTCCCTGAGCCATGTTGGCGATCAATTTACGCGTCAGCCCGTGCAGTGCGCGGATCTTGCGGTCATCTTGCTGGCGCTCGATGCGTACCACATTGCCATCGACTTTGACTTGAACGCCGGGCGGAATCACCGCTTGCAGTTTTCCCTTGGGTCCTTCGAGACGAACGGCGTTGGGATCGACCGCGACTTTAACACCCGCGGGAATTGTTACCGGTAATTTTCCTATGCGTGACACCTGGCACCTCGCCTCAACCTACCATACCGAGCAAATAAGTTCGCCGCCGACTTTGGCTTTCTGTGCTACCCGATCGACCAAGATTCCTTTCGGCGTCGAGAGCACATGAATTCCCAAGCCTTTACGAACCGGCGCCAACGCCTTGGCGCCGACGTACACCCGGCGTCCCGGCGAGCTCACCCGTTTCATGCCGGTAATGATCGGACGATTCTCGCGATCGAACTTGAGTTGGATCACCATCTCCTCGCCAAACCCCACCGCGGCCTTGACCTTCTTTTGGTCTTTTAAATAACCTTCTTCGATCAAAATCTTCACGATGCTCTCTTTTAACCGAGACCACGGCACGGCGACTCTTTGGTGGCGCGCCCGTGACGCGTTTCTTATCCGCGTTAGCATATCCGCAATTGGATCCGTCATTCCCATGATATTCTCCGAAGCCTACCAACTGGCCTTAATCAGTCCGGGAATATGTCCTTTGCGCGCATGATCGCGCAAGCACAGTCGGCACATGCGAAAGCGGCGATAAAAAGCCCGCGACCGGCCGCACAGCGGACAGCGGTTATATTCCCGCACTTTGAACTTGTTCGGCCTTTCAGCCTTAATTCTGAGACATGTCTTGGCCAATGGAAGTCTCCCTTTGTCGACTAACTGGCGAACGGCATGCCCATGAACTTGAGCAGCGCTCGACCTTCCCCGTCTGTCTTCGCCGTGGTGGCGATCGTGATCGTCATCCCACGGGTCTTTTCGACCTTATCCGCGTGAATCTCTGGAAAAATAATCTGCTCGCGCAGGCCTAGGGAGTAATTGCCCCGGCCGTCGAAGGAGCGATCGGAGATGCCTTTGAAGTCGCGCACGCGCGGCAAGGCGACGTGGATCAAACGATCGAGGAATTCGAACATGCGCTCGCGCCGTAAAGTCACCATGCAGCCGATCGGCACTCCCTCGCGCAGCTTGAAATTTGCGATCGCCTTTTTCGCCCGCGTGACTACCGGCCTTTGCCCGGTGATCAACGTGATCTCAGCAACCGCCGTGTCGACGATCTTGACATTCTGCGTCGCTTCACCCAAGCCAACGTTTAATGTGATTTTCGTTAACCGTGGGACTTGCATAGAGTTCTTATAGCTGAACTCCTGCATCATCGCCGGGACGACATCGCTTAGATATTTTGTTTTCAATCGTGCCATGCGCGCACCATCAATCTAAAGCTTCGTTGCAGCGGCGGCAGATACGGACCTTCGTCCCGTCGGCGAGCACTTTGCGGCCGATGCGTACCGGCGCGTTACATTTATCGCACAAAAACATAACATTGGAGGCATGAATGGCGGCCTCTTTCTCGACGATCCCGCCGGGCTGCTGCGGCCCGCGCGGCTTGGTATGCCGTTTCACGATATTGAGCCGTTCGATAATCACAGCGTCTTTTTCCAGCAACACGCGGAGCACTTTGCCGGTCTTGCCCCGTTCCTTGCCGCCGATGACCATGACGCTGTCGTTTTTCCGAATCTGCACGAGTAAGCTCTCCTCGATCTCCGTTTAAAGCACTTCCGGCGCGAGAGAAATAATCTTCATGAATTTCTTGGCCCTAAGCTCGCGCGCCACCGGTCCGAAGATGCGCGTGCCGATCGGCTCTTTCTGATTGTCAATCAACACCGCCGAATTATTGTCGAAGCGGATGTAGGTGCCGTCCGGCCGGCCCAATTCCTTCGCCGTACGCACCACCACGGCTTTCATGACCTCACCTTTTTTTACTTTCCCGTTAGGAATCGCTTCTTTGACGGAAACCACGATAATATCGCCGATCGAGGCATATTTACGCTTGCTGCCGCCGAGCACCTTGATGCACTGCACGCGGCGCGCGCCGGAATTGTCGGCCACATCTAATGTCGTTCGCATCTGGATCATAGATCAATCGCAACCGCCCGGACACAAGCGAATCTAGGCGCCCGCTCCTTTCAAATCTTCCTCCATCGTATGCCCCCGCTCCAACACTTTGCTCACCCGCCAACGCTTGTCACGGCTGAGCGGGCGGCACTCGACGATGAGCACGCGATCACCGACATGACACTGGCCCTGCTCGTCATGGGCCTTGACTCTCGTGCGTCGTCGCAGAATTTTTTTATAGCGCGGGTGCGTAACGGTGCGCTCGACCGAAACCACTACGGTTTTTTGCATGCGGTCGCTGACCACCAAGCCAGCTCGTTCTTTTCTCGACCCTGGGCTGTTCATGCTCATCCTCTCTGACCCTCGGGCGCCTTTTCACGAAGAATCGTCTCCACGCGCGCCAAATCACGCTTGGTCTCTTGGAGCTTCATCGGATTCTCCAGCCGGCTGGTGGCGCGTTTGAGCTTCAGGTTGCCGATCTCCTCGCGCAACGAAGCCCGCTTTTGGACCAGATCTTCGGCGCTCAATTCGCGCAATTCTTTAGCTTCCATGGGCCACGCGCCTCCGCTGCACCGTGATCGTCGGAATCGACAACTTGTGCGCCGCTAAACGAAACGCTTCCTTGGCAAGCGGCCCCTCGACCCCTTCCATCTCGAAGAGGATCCGTCCCGGTTGGACAACTGCTACCCACATTTCGGGCGCCCCTTTGCCCTTGCCCATGCGAGTTTCGAGCGGCTTTTTGGTCAACGGCTTATCGGGGAAAATACGAATCCACACCTTGCCGCCGCGCTTGAGATAACGCGTCAGCGCAACGCGCGCCGCCTCGATCTCCCGCGCGCTCATCCAGCCGCGGCCGACTGCCTTCAGCCCATAATCGCCGAATGCCAAAGTCGAGCCGCGATGAGCAGTCCCGCGCCGGCGCCCTTTTTGCAATTTTCGATATTTAACTTTTTTTGGTTCGAGCATTTTTCAATCAATTGTCGTCTTTGGAATCTTGCGATCCCAACCGCCGATCACCCACCCATCATGGCCTTCTGCTGTTCTTCTTCCGCGGTCAAAACCTCGCCGCGAAAAATCCAAACTTTAACGCCGATCACGCCGTAGGTCGTGCGCGCCTCGGCGAAGCCGTAGCTAATATCCGCCCGCAGTGTATGGAGCGGCACGCGCCCCTCACGGTACCATTCGGTGCGAGCGATTTCGGAACCGCCCAACCTGCCCGCGCTTTGAATTTTTACGCCCTGGGCGCCCATGCGCATGGCGCGGGAAACGCTTTCTTTCATAGCGCGGCGAAAAGCGACGCGACGCTCTAATTGCAGCGCGACGTTTTCCGCGGCCAACTGGCCGTCGAGATCCGGTCTGCGCACTTCGTGAATGTTGATATACGTCTCGCGCTTGGTGAGCTTGGTAATTTCTTCTTTGAGTTTTTCGATCTCGGCACCCTTTTTGCCGATCACGATGCCGGGGCGCGCCGTGTGAATATTGATCTTGGCTTTATTGGCCGCTCTTTCGATCTCGATGCGCGAGATGCCCGCGTGATAGAGCCGGCTCTTTAAAAATTTCGTGATGCGAAAATCTTCATGCAGCAACTTCGGATAGTCATGGCGGGCGAACCACTTCGAATCCCACGTCTCGATCACGCCCAGGCGAAACATCTTCGGATGTGTTTTTTGACCCATCAGGCCCTAACTCCTCTTCTGCGCTTCATCGAGGACAATCGTCACGTGGCTCAGCCGCTTGCGCACGCGCGTGGCCCGGCCTTGGGCGCGCGACGTAAAGCGTTTCCACATGCCGGCCTCGTCCACTTTCGCCTGCTTGATAAACAGTCGATCAACATCGACGCTCTGCGTATTCTCGGCATTTGCGACCGCCGTGCGCACCGTTTTGGCGACGATGCTCGCGGAGCGTTTGGGCGTGAACTTGAGAATGTTCAACGCTTCTTCAACGCCTTTGCCGCGGATTTGATCGACCACCAAGCGAACTTTTCGCGGGGAGACTCGGATAAATTTTGTGATCGCGCGTGCTTCCATAATCTCGCTAGCTTGTTTGAAAAACTACCGGACGCCATCAACTCCTAATCGCTAACTGACCAACTTCCTCTACGTCTTGGGCGCCGGTGCCGCCGCGGGCTTTGGCGCCGCTGCTGCTCTCGGCGCTGCGGACGGCGCGCCCGTCGTTTCTTTAGCCTCAGCTTTGCGGTCACCGGAATGGGCGAAGAATGTCCGGGTTGGGGAAAACTCACCGAGCTTGTGGCCAACCATGTTCTCGCTGACAAACACCGGAATAAACTTTCTGCCGTTATGCACGCCGATCGTTATCCCAACCATCTCGGGCGTCACCGTCGAGCGGCGCGACCAGGTGCGAATCACCTGCTTCTGCCGCGACTCATTGATCGCGGCAATTTTTTTTATCAGATGCGGGTCGACAAAGGGGCCTTTTTTTACCGAACGCGCCATCGCTACCTACCTTTTCTCCGTTGCACGATATACTTGTCCGAGGAATGATTCTTTCTCGTCTTGTAACCTTTGGTCGGCTTACCCCAGGGCGTCATTGGATGATTACCCTTCGATCTGCCTTCGCCACCGCCATGCGGATGGTCCACTGGATTTTTTGCGATACCGCGTGTCGTCGGGCGAAAACCCAGCCAACGCATTCTACCAGCCTTGCCCCAGGAAACATTTTCCTGGTCGGCGTTACCGACTTGACCGATCGTGGCTCGACAATTAGCCAAAACGTAGCGCAGCTCGCCCGAGGGCAACTTGAGCAACGCGTAGGAGCCTTCCTTGGCCATCAGCTGAGCGCCCAAACCGGCGCTGCGCACCAACTGACCGCCTTTGCCGATCTTAAGCTCGATATTATGCACGACGGTGCCGACGGGAATAAACTTCAGCGGCAACGAATTTCCCGGCTGAATGTCGATATTGTCGTCGCCGGCGATCACCGCGGCGCCGACTTGCAAGCGTTCGGGCGCAAGAATATAACGCCGCTCACCGTCAGCATAACAAAGCAGCGCAATCCGCGCCGAGCGGTTGGGATCGTATTCGATCGCCTCCACTTTCGCCGGCACGTTGAATTTATTGCGCTTGAAATCGATCACCCGATAAAGCCGTTTGTGGCCGCCGCCCCGGTGATCCGCGGTGATCCGACCGGTGTTGTTGCGTCCGCCGCTGTGGTTAAGGCGCTTGCGCAAACCCTTTTCCGGTTTCGCCTTGGTCACCTCATCGAAAGTGAGCCCGGTGCGGAAACGCATTCCAGCCGAGGTGGGTTGATACGTCTTAATGGCCATTGGGTAGTCTCTCTACTTTTTATGCTGCGCCGAAAAAGTCGATCTTGTCGCCCTCTTTGAGCGTTACGTAAGCCTTCTTCCAATCGGAGCGACGTCCCATGTTCTTGCCGATGCGCCGCATTTTGCCGAGATAACGGGCCATACGAACATGCACGACCTTTACTTTGAAAAGCGTTTCGACTGCCTGTTTGACTTCGATCTTGTTGGCATCGGGCCGAACCTTGAACAGCACCTGGTTGGCGCTCTCGGTCAAGAGGGTGCCCTTTTCCGAGATCAATGGCGCTCGGATTATATCGTGCAAGCTTTTCATGCCACCCACCTCTCCTCCAGTCGTTTTAGCGCCGGCTCGGTTAGGACCAAGTGCTCGTAACACAATAGGTCATAAACGTTCAAACCCTCGACCCGCAGCACTTTCACTTTCGGCAGATTGCGCGCCGAACGCTCGATCTTCGTGTCGGCCTCGGCAATCACGATCAAAGCGCTTTGAATTTTTAGCTGCGCCAGCGCCTTGATCATCAGCTTCGTCTTGGCTTCCTCAAGCTCGAGCTTGTCGACGACGATAATCTTACCGTCCCGATTCTTGAGGCTAAGCGCCGACAACAAAGCTTCCCGCCGTGCCGTGCGCGGCATGCGATAGGAATAGTCGCGCGGCTGGGGGCCGAATGCCGTGCCGCCACCCACCCAAATCGGCGAGCGAATGCTGCCCGCGCGCGCCCGCCCAGTGCCTTTTTGGCGCCAGGGTTTTTTGCCGCCGCCACGGACAAAGCCTTTTGATTTCGTCGCCGCGCTGCCGGTGCGCCGATTGGCGAGTTGCATGACCACCGTTTGATGAAGCAAGTGCGCGCGCGTCTTAGCGCCGAAGATCGACTCGTTGAGCTGAGGTTGAATGACGTGGACTTCCATTGTGCTTACCTTTTCACCGCCGGGCGCAAGATCACAACACCGCGTTTCGCTCCAGGTACGGCGCCCCGGACCAGCATCAAATTCTCTTCAGAACGAATATCCACGACTTCCAAATTCTGCGTCGAGATCTGCTCGTTGCCCCAATGGCCCGCCATCTTTTTACCCTTGCGCACGCGGCCCGGATACGACCGGTTGCCGATCGATCCGCCGTGGCGAAAATACTCGTGCGTGCCGTGCGAACCGGGAAAGCCGGCAAACGACCAACGCTTGATGACGCCGGAAAAACCGTGCCCTTTTGAAATACCGGACACGTCGATGCGATCGCCGACTTTGAAAAGATCGCCGGCTTTGATCTCTTGACCGATTTCAAACGGCGCCACGTCGTCGACACGAAACTCTCTGAGGACTTCGAAAGCTCCCTTGCCGGCTTTGGCCATATGGCCCTGAGCGGCTTTGTTGACTCGCTGCGCCTTACGGGCGCCGAAACCGACCTGGAGCGCGTTGTACCCATCCGTCGTCGTTTGTTTTTTTTGTACCACGACGCAGGGACCCGTTTCGACGACGGTCACGGGAATCACGTTGCCTTCGGCGCTGTAGAACTGAGTCATGCCGACTTTTCTGCCAATGAGTCCTGTCATATTGTCACCCGTCTCACTGCAGCTTGATCTCGACGTCGACTCCGGCCGCAATGTCGAGCTTGCCCAAAGCGTCGATGGTTTGCTGCGTCGGCTCAAGAATATCGAGCAGGCGTTTGTGCGTGCGAATTTCGTATTGATCGCGAGATTTCTTGTCGACGTGCGGCGAACGGTTGACCGTGAATCTTTCAATTCTTGTGGGCAGCGGAATCGGGCCCGCCACTCGGCCGCCGGTGCGCCTGACGGTCTCGACAATCTCCCCCACCGACTGATCCAGCACACGGTGGTCGTAGGCTTTTAGCCGAATCCTAATTTTCTCGTTCATACGTCATCATCCGACTTGCCGTCAAACTTGGCGATAATCCCTTCAGCGACCGCCGCTGGAACAGGTTCATAATGAGAAAACTGCATCGTATACGTCGCTCTCCCTTGAGTCATCGAACGTAGGTCGGTGGCATAGCCGAACATTTGCGCGAGCGGCACGCGAGCATCGATCGCTTGCGCCGCCGGCCGCGTGTCCATACCCAGAACCTTACCGCGGCGCGAGCTGATGTCACCGATCACGTCGCCCATAAATTCTTCCGGCACCACCACTTCGACCGACATAATCGGCTCAAGCAGCACAGGGCTGGCCTTGCGCATAGCGGCCTTAAATGCCATCGAGCCGGCAATCTTGAAAGCGATCTCCGAAGAATCGACGTCATGATAGCTGCCATCGAAAAGAGTGGCTTTGACATCGACCACCGGGTAGCCGGCAAGGGCACCATTTTCGGTCGCTTCCTTAATGCCTTTTTCCACAGCCGAAATGTATTCCCGCGGAATGGAACCGCCCTTGATCGCATCGACAAATTCAAACCCGGCGCCGGGTTGCTGCGGCTCGAGGGTGATCCAAACATCGCCGTACTGGCCGCGACCGCCGGTTTGGCGGACGAAGCGGCCTTGCTGTTCAACTTTTTTGCGAACGGTCTCTTTATAGGCTACCTGAGGCTTGCCGACGTTGGCGCCGACATTGAACTCGCGCAGCAAGCGATCGACGATGATTTCGAGATGAAGCTCGCCCATGCCGGAGATAATCGTCTGGCCGGTTTCTTCATCGGTGCGAACTTTAAAGGACGGATCTTCCGTCGCGAGCTTCTGTAGAGATAGACCGAGCTTCTCCTGATCCGCCTTGCTTTTCGGTTCGATCGCGATCGATATAACCGGATCGGGAAAATCAATCGACTCAAGCACGATCGGCTCGTCTTCATCGCATAACGTGTCGCCCGTCGTCGCGGTTTTCAGCCCGACCGCGGCGGCGATATCGCCGGCATAAACTTCCTTGATCTCTTCGCGCTTGTTCGCGTGCATTTTGAGCAAGCGACCGATGCGCTCTCTTTTAGTTTTCGTCGAATTATAAATGCTGGAGCCGGAGGTGATCGAGCCGGAATAAACGCGAAAAAACGTCAGAGTACCGACGAAAGGATCGGTCATGATCTTAAACGCGAGGGCGGAAAATGGCGCGTCATCTTTTGCTGGCCGCTCCGCCGCAGTGTTGGTGCCCGGCTCAACGCCTTTGACCGGTAGAATATCAAGAGGCGAGGGAAGGTAATCGACAACGGCATCCAACATCGGCTGAACGCCTTTGTTGCGGAACGCCGAGCCGCACAGGATCGGCACGATCTTGAGCGAGAGCGTGCCGCTACGAATCGCGCCGCGCAGCTCCGCCTCCGAGATCTCTTTGCCTTCAAGATACTTTTCCATCAGCACTTCGTTGCAATCAGCCGCCGATTCGAGCAGCTTTTCCCGGTATTCGGTGGCTTGCGCCTGCAAGTCAGCCGGGATGGGCTCTTCATGAAACTTGGCGCCGAGGCTTTCGTCCTCCCACACAATCGCCTTCATGTCGACCAGGTCGACGATTCCGGCAAATTTATCTTCAGCGCCGATCGGCAGCTGCACGACCACGGGTCGCGCGCCCAAGCGCTCTTCGATCATTTTGACGACGCGGAAGAAATCCGCCCCCAGGCGATCCATCTTATTGACGAAGGCCAAGCGCGGCACACCGTATTTATCCGCCTGCCGCCATACGGTTTCGGTCTGCGGTTCGACGCCGCCGACCGAACAAAAAACTGCCACGGCGCCATCGAGAACGCGCAACGAACGCTCGACTTCAATCGTAAAGTCAACATGGCCGGGGGTGTCGATGATGTTTATCCGGTGATCGCTCCACAGACAGGTGGTCGCGGCTGAAGTAATCGTAATGCCGCGCTCCTGCTCTTGGACCATCCAGTCCATGGTCGCTGTGCCTTCGTGCACCTCGCCGATCTTGTAGTTGATCCCGGTGTAATAGAGGATACGCTCCGTCGTCGTAGTTTTGCCCGCATCGATGTGCGCCATAATCCCGATGTTGCGGGTCTTTTCCAGTGAAACAGTTCGTGCCATTTTTCGCTGCGCGGAAAAAAAGGAGGCGGATCGACCGCCTCCTTTCCCGGGCATCACAGACGCTGTTAGTTACCAACGATAATGGGCGAAGGCTCGATTGGCCTCCGCCATTCTATGCGTATCTTCTTTTTTCTTGATCGCCGTGCCGCGATTATTGGCAGCGTCGATTAGCTCGGCGGCCAATTTTTCTTCCATCGACTTCTCGGCGCGACTGCGCGCCGATTCGATGAGCCAGCGCATGCTCAATGAAAGCCGCCGCTGCGGTCGCACTTCCACCGGCACCTGATACGTGGCGCCGCCGACCCGGCGCGAACGGACTTCGACGTTGGGACGGGTATTTTCAATCGCCCGTTTGAATACACCCAAGGAGTCTTCTTTGGCTTTGGCCGTGACGATGTCCAACGAGCGATACAATATCGATTCCGCCACGCTCTTCTTGCCTCGGCCCATAATGGTGTTAACAAACTTAGCCACTACCTTGTCCCCATACTTCGGGTCAGGCAAAATTTCTCGTTTCCGGACTTCACCTTTACGCGGCATAATTCCCTACTTCGGCCTCTTCGCACCGTATTTGGAGCGACTCTGTCGGCGCTCTTGAACGCCGATCGAATCCAAGGTGCCCCGGACAATGTGATAGCGCACGCCGGGCAGATCCTTGACACGGCCACCGCGAATCAACACGACGGAGTGTTCTTGCAGATTGTGCCCCACGCCTGGGATATACGAAGTCACTTCAATGCCGTTCGTCAAACGAACCCGGGCAACTTTGCGCAATGCCGAGTTGGGTTTTTTCGGCGTCGACGTATAAACGCGCGTGCACACGCCGCGCTTTTGCGGGCAGCTTTGCAGCGCCGGCGCAGTGTTCTTGCGTCGTTGTTTTTCGCGGCTTTCACGCACTAATTGGCTAATCGTCGGCATATTTTCTCATCGCAATTTAAACTTGGAGTCTGAGGAGTTGTTTGTTATTAAACTCCTCTTTAGGGAAATCCTGTTAATAACAAAATCCCTGGCCATTGTCAAAGCTCTACGCCTCCGCAGCTTCAGGGAGCACGCCGTTGGGACCTTCCGGCTCCTCGATTTCGATTTCTGCTTTGGCGTAGTCGGACACACCGGTGCCGGCCGGGATCAAACGTCCCATGATCACGTTTTCTTTCAGGCCGCGAAGCAGATCCACTTTTCCTTGAATCGCCGCCTCCGTGAGAACCTTGGTGGTTTCCTGAAAAGATGCCGCGGAGATAAAGCTTTCAGTCGACAGCGAAGCCTTAGTAATACCTAGGAGCAGAGGCTCGGCCACTGCAGGCTTTCCCTGCTCGGTGATCGCCTTCTGATTCTCTTCATCAAAGCGCCACTTTTCGACTTGATCGCCGATCAAAAATTCAGTGTCGCCGACCTCTTTGATGCGCACGCGGCGCAGCATTTGGCGGACGATCACTTCGATGTGCTTGTCGTTGATGCGCACGCCCTGAAGCCGATAAATTTCTTGGACTTCGTCGACTAGGTATTTAGCCAATGCCTTTTCGCCGAGAATGTTCAAGATGTCGTGCGGGTTCGAGGAGCCATCCATCAGCGCTTCACCGGCTCTGATCCGGTCGGCGTCGTGGACGCTGATATGTTTGCCCTTCGGGATCAGATATTCGCGCGGCTCGCCCACTTCGGGAGTGACAACGACTTTACGCTTGCCCTTGGTATCTTTGCCGAACGAAACGACACCGTCGATTTCGCTGATGACCGCAAACTCTTTCGGTTTGCGCGCCTCGAAAAGTTCCGCCACTCGCGGCAAACCGCCGGTAATATCCTTGGTCTTCGTTGTCTCGCGCGGCATTTTCGCCAGCACATCGCCGGCATAAACCGTCTGTCCCTCTTGAACGTTGATATGCACGCCCACGGGCAAGAGATAGCGCGCTTCCGCCGTAACCGAGAGCCGCGCGGTTTGTCCTTCAATATCTTTGATCGAGATGCGCGGTCTTTTATCGACGTCTTTCGAATCGGTGATGATTTTGGTCGATAGACCCGTGCGCTCGTCTACTTTCTCTTCCATGGTCACGTTTTCAATGACATCGCCGAACTTGATCACGCCGCTCACCTCGGTGAGAATGGGAATCGTGTAGGGATCCCATTCGGCCAAAAGCTCGCCTGCCTTGATGCGCGTTCCGTCCTTCTTTTTCAACTTGGCGCCGTAAACCACTGGATAACGTTCGCGTTCACGCTCGCGGCCTTTTTCTCCCTCGGGATAATCGACAATCGCAACTTCGCCGTTGCGATTCATCACGACCAAGTCCCCATCCTTATTGGTCACGGTGTTCACGTTGATTAATTTAACAAATCCATCGTTACGCGACTCAAGCGTCGTTTGCTCCGCGCGCCGGCTGGCCGTTCCGCCAATGTGGAAGGTCCGCATCGTCAGCTGCGTACCCGGCTCGCCGATCGATTGAGCGGCGATCACGCCAACCGCCTCACCCAAGTTAATCATATGGCCCCGTCCGAGATCGCGTCCGTAACACATGATGCAAACGCCGCGTCGGGAGGCGCAGGTCAACACCGAGCGAATCCTGATTCGCTCCAAACCCGCGTCTTCGATACGTTGAACCAACTCCTCGTTGATCTCCTGGTTCGCTTTGACGATCACATCACCCGTGAACGGATCGCGGATGTCTTCCAAAGCCACCCGCCCGAGAACGCGGTCGCCGAGCGGTTCGATAACCTCCCCGCCTTCCATCAGCGGCGTCATCTCAATGCCGTCCATGGTGCCGCAATCTTCTTCGCCGATCACCGCGTCTTGCGCGACGTCGACGAGGCGGCGCGTCAGATATCCGGAATTGGCCGTTTTCAAAGCGGTGTCCGCGAGCCCCTTGCGCGCGCCGTGGGTGGAAATGAAGTACTGCAACACCGTAAGGCCTTCGCGGAAGTTCGCGGTAATCGGCGTCTCGATGATCTCGCCTGAAGGCTTCGCCATCAAGCCGCGCATGCCGGCGAGCTGGCGGATCTGCTGCGCGCTGCCGCGGGCGCCGGAGTCGGCCATCATGAAGATCGGATTGAAGCTCGGCACCGAAATCTCATGACCTTGGTCGTCAGTGACTTTTTCGGATCCGAGATCGCGCAACATTTCGTCGGCGATGCGGTCTGTGACCTCGGCCCAAATATCGACGACTTTATTGTATCGTTCGCCATCGGTGATCAAGCCGTTCTTGTACTGCTCTTCGATCTCGCGCACATCATCATGAGCTTTCTTGAGCAGCTCTTCTTTGCTCGGCGGGATGACCATATCTTTGATGGAAATGGATATCCCCGCCTTGGTCGCGTTTTCGTAACCGATATCTTTTAAGCGATCGGCGAGAATGACCGTCGCCTTGTTACCGGCCAAGCGATAGCTGATGTCAATAAGATTCGCCAACTCCTTCTTCTTCATCACCCGATTGACTTCTTTGAACGGAATCACAGTCGGAACCACTTCGTACAGCAAGATTCGCCCGACCGTGGTATCGATGCGCTCACCGTTGATTCTCACGGTGATCGGCGCCTGAATATCGACCTCGCTTTGATCATAGGCCATGCGCACTTCCGTCGGGTTGCTGAAGAGCCGGCCACTGCCTTTGGCACGCAATCGATCGCGCGTCATGTAATAAAGTCCCAGGACGATATCTTGGGTCGGCACGATGATCGGCTTGCCGTTCGCCGGCGATAAAATATTATTCGTCGACATCATCAGTGCGCGCGCTTCGACCTGCGCTTCGACGGAGAGCGGCACGTGCACCGCCATCTGGTCGCCGTCGAAGTCGGCGTTGTACGCCGCGCACACGAGCGGATGAAGCTGGATCGCTTTGCCTTCGATCAGCGTCGGCTCGAAAGCTTGAATGCCGAGCCGATGCAGGGTTGGCGCCCGGTTGAGCATGACCGGATGCTCGCGAATGACTTCGTCGAGAATGTCCCAAACTTCCGGCAGTTCACGCTCGACCATCTTTTTTGCGCTCTTGATCGTCGTCACGAGGCCGCGTTCTTCAAGCTTGTTGTAGATAAACGGTTTGAATAATTCGAGGGCCATTTTTTTTGGCAATCCGCACTGGTGCAAGCGCAACTCCGGACCGACGACAATCACCGAGCGGCCCGAATAATCAACGCGCTTGCCGAGGAGGTTTTGGCGGAAGCGGCCGGTCTTGCCCTTGAGCATATCGCTCAAAGATTTGAGCGGACGGCGGTTTTGACCGGTAATGGCGCGGCCGCGCCGACCGTTGTCGAACAGCGCATCAACCGCTTCTTGGAGCATGCGCTTTTCATTGCGAATGATCATATCCGGCGCGCTCAGTTCCATTAGCCGTTTGAGCCGGTTGTTGCGGTTAATGACGCGGCGGTAAAGATCGTTTAAATCGGAAGTGGCAAAGCGACCGCCGTCGAGAGGCACGAGCGGGCGAAGATCCGGTGGAATCACTGGCACCACTTCCATGACCATCCATTCAGGCCGGTTGCCCGACGTCCTGAAAGCGTTGATGACCTTTAAACGCTTGGCCATTTTTTTGCGCCGGACTTCTGAATTGGCGTCGCGCATCTCTTGGCGCAGATCGTCCGAAACCTTGACGACATCGATCGCTTTGAGGAGCTTACGAATCGCCTCGGCGCCCATCTCGGCGACGAACTTGCCGCCGAATTCTTCGACCGTTTTACGGTAACGAGCCTCGGTCAATAGTTCTTTATATTGCAGCGGCGTTTCGCCAGGGTCAATGACGATGTAGGACTCGAAATAGAGCACTTTCTCAATTTCTTTGAGCGACATATCGAGCAGTGCGCCGATGCGGCTCGGCAAACTCTTCAAAAACCAGATATGAACCACCGGTGTGGCCAGCTCGATGTGACCCATACGCTCGCGCCGCACTTTGGACTGAATGACTTCGACGCCGCATTTCTCGCAAACTACGCCGCGGTGGCGCATGCGTTTGTATTTGCCGCAGTTACATTCGTAGTCTTTGGTCGGTCCGAAAATCTTGGCGCAAAACAAGCCGTCGCGCTCCGGTTTGAAAGTTCGATAGTTGATCGTTTCAGGTTTTTTGACTTCGCCGTGGGACCAAGAGCGGATCTTGTCCGGCGACGCGATCGAAACTTTGATCGCGTTAAAACTTAGCGGATTTTTTGGCTTCTCAAATAAATTAAATAGATCTTCCATAGTCGAATCAACCTCCGGTTCAAGCAGCTAGGCTAATCTGGCTTCGCTACTTTTCTTCCACTAGATCGACATCGAGGCCCAAACTTTGTAGTTCTTTGACCATGACGTTAAAAGATTCCGGCAAGCCCGGCTCAAGCAGGTTGTCTCCCTTGACGATCGCTTCGTACATGCGCGTTCGACCGACGACGTCGTCGGATTTGACCGTAAGCATTTCCTGCAGCGTGTAGGCCGCGCCGTAAGCTTCCAGTGCCCAAACTTCCATTTCTCCCAGGCGCTGACCGCCGAATTGCGCTTTACCTCCCAGCGGTTGCTGAGTGACGAGCGAATAAGGACCGGTCGAACGGGCATGTATTTTATCGTCGACCAGATGGTGCAGCTTCATGATGTACATCACGCCCACTGTCACTTTGCCATCGAACGGTTGACCAGATCGCCCGTCATAAAGAGTTACCTGGCCAGTCGCTGGCAATCCCGCTTTTCTCAGCAGGTTAAAGATTTCCTCTTCGGCGGCGCCGTCAAACACCGGCGAGGCGATATGAATGCCTTCGCGGTACTTTTCCGCAAGTTTCACAACCTCGGGATCTTTCGCGCCTTCAATCAAATCGGTCGCTTCTTTGGTGTTGAGAAAGTCTTTCAAGCGGCGGCGCAAGGAGTCACCATCCTCGCGGTGCAGGCGGAGCATCTCATCAATCTGGTGTCCGAGACTGCGCGCGGCCCAACCGAGGTGAGCTTCGAGAATCTGGCCGACGTTCATACGGGAAGGAACACCGAGCGGATTTAGCACCACGTCCACGGGCGTCCCGTCTTCCAGATAGGGCATATCTTCTTCGGGCAATATGCGCGAAATAACGCCTTTGTTGCCATGACGGCCCGCCATCTTGTCGCCGACCTGGAGCTTACGCTTGATTGCGACAAAGACCTTGACCATCTTAATTACGCCCGGTGGCAACTCGTCACCACCTTTGAGCTTTTCAATTTTGTCCTCGAAAGCGTGCTTGATCAAATTGATTTGTCCGGTCGTGCTATCGATGATCCGACTGAGCTCGTTTTCCGCCGATTCGTTATCGACGCGGATTTCACTCCAGTAAGACATCGGCAGTTGATCGAGATCTTCCTCGGTCAACTCCTGACCCTTGTTGAGCAGAACTTTTCGGCTGTCGTCGCTGATCCGTCCCGCAAGCCGGCGCCCGACGAGTAATCTTTTCAAGCGCCGGAGAGCGCCGTCTTGGAGAATGCGGATTTCGTCGTGCTGATCTTTCCTGAGCCGCACGACCTCTTCATCCTCGATCGCCTTGCTGCGCTCGTCTTTGCCCAAGCCCTTGCGCGAGAAAATCCGCACGTTGATGACCGTGCCTTCGACCCCTGGAGGGACCCGCAAGGAGGTATCGCGGACTTCACCGGCTTTCTCACCGAAAATTGCGCGCAACAATTTTTCTTCGGGCGAGAGCTGGGTCTCGCCTTTGGGGGTGATCTTGCCTACCAGAATATTGCCGGGCCTCACCTCAGCGCCGATCCGGATAATGCCGCTCTCGTCGAGATCCATCAAAGCTTCATCGCCGACATTGGGAATATCTCGGGTAATCTCTTCGGGGCCCAATTTGGTGTCGCGCGAGACGCATTCGAACTCTTCGATGTGGATCGAGGTGTAAATATCTTCCTTGACGACCCGCTCGCTGATCAAAATCGAATCCTCGAAGTTATATCCGCCCCAGGGCATCAGGGCGACCACAACGTTGCGACCGAGAGCCAGCTCGCCCATCTCCGTCGATGGCCCGTCGGCGATCACATCGCCGACCTTGACTTGATCGCCGACCAGAACGATCGGCCTCTGGTTCATGCAGGTATTTTGGTTCGACCGTTGGTATTTCACCAAATTGTAAATATCGACGCCGGTGTCGCGCGCACTCGACGCCTTATCCGCCTTGATAACGATCCGGGTCGAATCCACGCTCTCCACCACACCATCACGCCGCGCCACCACGGTGACGCCGGAGTCGCGCGCCACGGTCTTTTCCATGCCGGTGCCCACCAGCGGCGCCTCGGTTCTCAGTAACGGCACAGCTTGCCGCTGCATGTTGGAGCCCATCAAGGCGCGGTTGGCGTCGTCGTTTTCCAGAAACGGAATCAAAGAAGCCGCGACGCTGACAAGCTGGTTCGGTGACACGTCCATGAAGTTGATTTCTTCCGGACGCGCCATGACGAACTCACCACCTTTGCGAGATGAAACCAGATCCGCCGTAAAATTACCGCGGCCGTCAATCGGCGCGTTGGCCTGGGCAATTACATGGTCCTCTTCTTCCAGCGCCGACAGATAACGGATGCGGTCGGTCACCCGGCTGTTCTCTACTTCACGATAGGGAGTCTCGATAAAACCGAAATCATTGACTCGCGCATAAGTCGTGAGCGACGCGATCAGACCGATGTTCGGACCTTCCGGTGTCTCGATCGGACAAACCCGGCCGTAATGTGTCGGATGCACGTCACGGACTTCGAAACCGGCGCGCTCGCGCGTCAAACCACCCGGGCCCAAAGCTGAGAGTCGCCGCTTGTGAGTGATCTCCGATAGCGGATTGGTTTGATCCATAAATTGCGAGAGCTGGCTCGAACCGAAAAATTCCTTGAGCGCCGCTGAAACCGGTTTGTAATTGATCAACTCCTGCGGCATCAAAGTTTCGATGTCCTGCAAACTCATCTTTTCTTTGATCGCTCTCTCCATGCGTACCAGACCGACACGGAAGTGGTTTTCGACAAGCTCCCCAACCGCGCGCACCCGGCGATTACCTAGATGGTCGATATCGTCCACCGATCCGTTGCCGTTTTTGAGCTCCATTAAGTAACGCACGACTTCGAGAATGTCTTCCTTGCGCAAGGTGCCCTGTTCGAGAGGCACATTGAGCTTCAAGCGATGATTGAGCTTGAGACGACCGACTTTGGAAAGGTCGTAACGGTCCGGATTAAAAAATAAATTGTTAAAGAAATTGGTCGCCGAGTCCACCGTCGGCGGATCACCCGGACGCAAACGACGATAGATTTCCAGAATCGCATCTTGGGGGGATTTAATGCGATCTTGGAGTAAAGTATTTCGCAAATAGGGGCCGACGCTGGACTCATCGATGAACAACACATCGATCTGGTGGATTCCTTTATCCCGAATGAGGTCAAGCTTTTCCTGGGTAATTTCTTGATTGCACTCGACCAGCACTTCCTTGGTTTGCGGATCGACAATATCGTGCGCCGCCACTCGCCCTAAAATATCCTCCCACACCACGGGAACCTGCTTCATCTTGGCGGCTTCCATTTGACGCAGGATCGGGCGGGTAAATTTTTTGCCTTCCTTAACGATGATGTCGTTGGACTTGGGATCGCGCACGTCCGCGCTTACCTTGGCGTTGATTAGATGCCCGGGATTGAATAGGAGCGCTGGCTTGCGTCCGTCAAAAACAAGGGTATCGCTCTTATAATAATAATTAAGCAGGTCTTCGGTCGTCATGCCCAGCGCGCGCAACAACACCGTGGCATGAAATTTACGCCGCCGGTCGATGCGCACGTAGAGAACATCGCGAGGATCAAATTCCAGATCTACCCATGAGCCGCGATAGGGAATGACGCGGGCAGAGTAAAGCAGCTTGCCGCTGGCGTGAGTTTTGCCCTTGTCGTGCTCAAAAAATACGCCAGGGGAACGATGAAGCTGGCTGACGATCACCCGCTCTGTGCCGTTGATCATGAACGTGCCGTTGATGGTCATCAGCGGAATCTCGCCGAAGTAAACCTCTTGCTCCTTGACGTTTTTGATGCTGCGTGAGCCGGTTTGCTGGTCGACATCCCACAGCACCAGCTGTACCGTGACTTTCAAAGGCGCGGCGAAAGTCATGCCGCGTTGATGACATTCTTCGACATCGTATTTGGGCTCGCCCAACGAAAAGCTGACGAATTCCAGCGACGCCGTTTCATTAAAGTCCTTGATCGGAAAGACGGATTTAAAAACTTCCTGCAAACCCATGCTCTGGCGCTCCATCGGCGCCACGTCCTTTTGCAGGAACAGTTCGTATGAGTTCTTTTGAATTTCAATTAAATAGGGAAGATCGATAATTTTCCTGATCCTCCCAAAGGTTCGGCGAAATCGTAAATTGTTGGCAACTTGAAATGCCATGGACACTCCTCTGTTGAACTTGCGGTCAACGATTCATGAATGTAACTCACCGGCAAGCACCGCCCGAAGCGGTCTACTTGATTTCGACCTTCGCGCCCTGTTCTTCGAGTTTTTTCTTGATCGTTTCGGCTTCGGCCTTGGGCACCGCTTCTTTCACCGGTTTGGGGGCGCCGTCGACAAGGTCCTTCGCCTCTTTTAAACCAAGACCCGTCAATTCACGGACGACTTTGATGACTTGAATCTTCTTTTCGCCGGCCTCTGCGAGAATGACATTAAACTCGGTCTTTTCTTCAACGGCTGCCGCCGCCGGCCCTGCCGCCGCGGCGACCGCCATCGGAGCCGCTGCGCTCACCCCCAGCTCTTCTTCCAACTCCTTGACGAGCGCGGCCGCGTCCATCAAGGTCATGTTTTTGATAAAATCCTTAACCTGTTCCTTGGATACGCCTTCCATAAAATCGTTCCCCCTTTTATTAGATGTGCAAATATTCCGTTATTCAGTCTTCGACTTCCGAACCGATTCGAGCAATCGCACCGTCCTAGCTCCAGGCTCTTGAATCAGGCGCACCAGCTGCGTTGCCGGAGCGTTGATCATCGCGAGCAACCTCGCCTGGAGCACTGGCTTACTCGGCATTTGCGACAAGACCTTCACCCCGGCGGGATCCATGAAGCGTCCTTCGAAAACGCCGCCCTTGATCGCCAATCGGTCATGGTCGTCGGCAAACTTGACCAGCGCCTTGGACAAAACCACCGGATCTTCATAGGCAAAGACCCAACCGTTGGGCCCTTCGAGAAGCTTTTCCAAATCGCCGAACGCGGTGCCGTCAAGCGCGCGGCGCACCAACGTGTTCTTGATCACCTGGTACTCGCCCGAGGCGTCGCGAATTTCGCGCCGCAACCGAGTCATCTGCGCCACACTGAGGCCACGATATTCGGTGACGATCGCCATCTTGGCCGATTTTAGCCGCTGATGAATCGCCGCCACGGTTTCGGCTTTTTCGCCATGGCTGGCACGGACAACCTGCGCTTCCGACATTGTCATCTCCCTAACTTAAATGATGCAAAATGACTCGGCTCTCGTTAACTGAACTCTGGCGATTTAGGCGGCCATCGCGCGAACTTGCGAAAGGTCAATTTTGATTCCCGGTCCCATCGTCGTGGCAACGGTCACACCCTTGACATAATTTCCCTTCGCCGACGCCGGCTTCGCTCGCAAAATAGACAGGAGCACTGCGCGGGCGTTATCGATGAGCTGTTCTGCACCGAAAGAAGCTTTTCCCACCGGCACGTGAACGATGCCGGCTTTATCAACGCGGTATTCGAGTTTACCCGCCTTAATTTCTTTCACGGCCTTGCCAATATCGGCGGCGACCGTCCCAGTTTTAGGATTCGGCATCAGGCCGCGCGGGCCCAAGATCTTACCGATACGACCCACCGCGCCCATCATATCCGGTGTCGCCACCGCCTTATCGAAATCCAACCAGCCTTCGCTGATCTTTTTAATCAATTCGTCGCTGCCGACGAAATCGGCGCCGGCCTCCTGGGCTTCCTTTTCTTTCTCGCCTTTGGCGAACGCCAGCACGCGCACGGTCTTACCCATGCCGTGCGGCAACGTCACGGTGCCGCGGATGTTTTGATCGGCCTGGCGCGGGTCGACGCCCAAACGAATCGCCAGCTCGACGGTCTCGTCGAACTTGGCGCGGGCGGTTTCTTTGGCCAAGCGAAGGCTATCTTCCAAAGGATAGCGCTGGCTGCGATCGACTTTTTCGAGCGCAGCACGATAAGTCTTGCCGTTTCCACTCATAACAGTTCCTCTAAATTATAATGAAGCGAGTTGGTGCGTTTGAAATCGCCGCCGAACAATAGCGCGGCCAATAATCAGCCCTCGACGTCCAGCCCTAGACTTCGCGCCGTGCCTTCAATCGACTTTTCCGCCGCCGCTAAATCCTTGGCGGTCAGATCCTTGAGCTTCAGCTCAGCGATCTGCCTGACTTGAGATCGAGTCACCTTACCGACTGTGGTCTTACCGGCCTCGGCAGAACCCTTTTCAAGGCCGGCGGCTTTTTTGAGCAAGACCGATGCTGGCGGAGTTTTGGTGACGAACGTAAAGGATCGATCGGCATAAACGGTGATGATGACCGGCGTGATCATCCCCTGCTGCGCCTGAGTTGCGGCATTAAAAGATTTGCAAAATTCCATAATGTTGACGCCGCGCTGACCCAATGCCGGACCGACCGGCGGGCTTGGGTTGGCCTGCCCCGCCGGGATTTGCAGTTTGATTTCCCCGATGACTTTCTTCGCCATGTCGTTGGACCCTTCTCACTAATTACGTTCAACCTGGACGAACTCGAGCTCCACCGGTGTCGCCCGTCCGAATATGCTGATCAAAACCCTGAGCTTTCCTTTATCAGGCTTAACCTCTTCGACAACGCCATTGAAATCGGCAAACGGTCCATCAACAACCTTGACGTTCTCGCCGACAGAGAACAATACCCGCGGCTTAGGCTTGATCGCGCCCTCTTCCATCTGTTGCGTGATCGCCCGGACCTCCTCGTCACTCACCGGCGGCGGGTTTGTGCTGCCGCCGACGAACCCGGTCACCTTGGGAGTTTCCTTGACCACATGCCAAGTTTCATCGTCTAGTTCCATCTGGACCAGAATGTAGCCGGGAAAAAATTTGCGTGAGGAAGTTTTCTTCTTGCCCTTGACCAACTCGACCACTTTCTCGACCGGCACCAGGATCTCTCCGAAATAATTCTGTTTGCTCAGAGATCGAATTCGCTCTTCAAGCGCTGCTTTGGCCTTTTGTTCGTAACCCGAAAAGGTGTGCACGATGTACCACTGTTTCGCCATAAGGAAGCGCCTAAAGATTATCCGACAATCGCTTGAATGGCCTTCGTCAAAGCCAAATCAACCGCCGCCAAATATACGGAGATGAGCACGACCACAATAATTACCACCAGCGTCGCCGCATAAGTTTCCTTACGCGAAGGCCAATAGACCTTTTTCAGTTCCTGCCAGGCCTCCTTAAAAAACTCGACTCCCTGCCGAGCCCCGTCCTGGATTTTTTGAATCCAATCTCCCATAAAGACATCTAATGAGATGGCGGGTCAGGCAGGACTCGAACCTGCAACAACCGGATTTGGAGTCCGGCGCTCTACCAATTGGAGCTACTGACCCCCTGTATCCCCGTTAGACTTTAACCTCGCGATGCAGGGTGTGGGCCCGGCAAGAAGCACAAAACTTCTTGAGAGACAGTTTGTCCGTGGTTTTCTTCCGGTTCTTTGTCGATGTGTAATTCTTACGCTTACATTGATCGCACGCAAATCCTACCAGTTCCCGCATGGTCGCAACCTCCCTTGGCCGCAATAACCCGTTACTGACTGATTTTTGTAACCACTCCTGCGCCGACGGTCCGGCCACCTTCACGAATAGCGAACTTCAGCCCATCATCCATGGCGACAGGTGTGATCAACTCGATTTCTACGTTAATGTTATCGCCCGGCATAACCATTTCAGTGCCTTCCGGCAACTTAACGACTCCCGTCACGTCCGTCGTGCGGAAAAAGAATTGCGGCCGATAACCATTGAAAAAAGGTGTATGCCGGCCGCCTTCCTCTTTGGTCAGAACGTAAGCTTCAGCGTTAAATCTATTGTGCGGCGTAATGCTGCCTGGCTTAGCCAGAACCTGGCCGCGCTCCACTTCCTCTCGCTTGGTACCGCGGAGCAGGACACCGATATTGTCACCAGCTTGCCCCTCGTCGAGCAGTTTTCGGAACATTTCCACACCAGTGGCCACAGTCTTTTGAGTTGCTTTGAAGCCGACAATTTCAATTTCCTCGCCAACTTTCACGATACCGCGCTCCACCCGGCCCGTGACAACGGTGCCGCGTCCGCTGATCGTAAAAACGTCCTCGACCGGCATCAGAAAAGGCCTGTCGACATCGCGCACGGGTTCTTGAATGAAGGAATCTACTGCTTCCATGAGTTTTAAGATCGCGCCTTCCCCCATTTCGGATGTGTCGCCTTCAAGCGCCTTCAGCGCGCTGCCGATAACGATAGGAGTATCGTCACCAGGAAACTTGTATTTCGAGAGTAGCTCGCGGACTTCGAGCTCGACAAGTTCCAAGAGCTCTTTGTCATCCACCATATCTGCTTTGTTAAGAAAAACGACGATCGCGGGCACCCCGACCTGGCGCGCCAATAAGATATGTTCGCGCGTTTGAGGCATCGGACCGTCAGCTGCCGAGACAACCAGAATCGCTCCGTCCATCTGCGCTGCGCCGGTAATCATGTTCTTGACGTAGTCGGCATGGCCCGGACAGTCGACATGAGCGTAATGACGTTTATCGGTCTCGTATTCGACGTGTGCGATATTGATCGTGACGCCGCGCTCTCTTTCTTCAGGCGCTTTGTCGATCTGATCGTAGGCAAGAAACTTCGCCTTACCCGACTTTTCCAAAACTTTGGTAATCGCAGCTGTTAAAGTTGTTTTACCATGATCGACGTGACCGATTGTTCCGATATTTAAGTGTGGCTTTTTACGCTCAAACTTCTGCTTGCTCATCTCATCCTCCTATTGATTTTACCGGTGACTCAATTCACAAAATCCAAATTTCTAGTTCCCAAACACGATGATGGCAAAGCCCAGGAGCGGGATCGAACCGCTGACCTCGTCCTTACCAAGGACGTGCTCTACCGACTGAGCTACCTGGGCCTATCACTCAACGGATATAGAGCATTGCGCGCTCACCCTGCACACCTTGATTCATCAGCCGAATACCGGCGGCGATCAATGAAAATGGAGCGGGAAACGGGACTCGAACCCGCGACCCCAAGCTTGGAAGGCTTGCGCTCTACCAACTGAGCTATTCCCGCACACGAATTCGCGAAATATGGTGGAGAGGGAAGGATTCGAACCTTCGAAG